>Ga0222713_10000153_pt1 | contig 73918 bp, 50 predicted proteins | sample C33_649DmetaG_FD_165061 | JGI IMG/M metagenome (GOLD analysis project Ga0222713, IMG submission 165061) | Estuarine water microbial communities from San Francisco Bay, California, United States - C33_649D | ecosystem: Environmental > Aquatic > Marine > Unclassified | place: USA: California...
TTTGCGTATCAAGAACTATATCCGGCACAACCTCTACAGTAAAGTCTAAATCAGCGCCAATACAACCGTTATTTGATGTTGGCGTGATTGTATATTCGACATATTGCAGTGCAGAGGTAGTATTCTGTAAAGTATTCAAAATATAATTTGAATTGATAGGGCCTACAGATTCGCCATTTACATTCGGGTTGTTTTGTGCACCCCATACAAAGGTTGACGGAATTGAAGCGGTTAATAATTCTGAAACTACATCTCCACTACAGATTGTCATGTCATTGATATTGTTCATCACAGGTTCTGGATTTACCAAAATCAGCCCTATGGGCCCATTATTCTGGCAGGCATTCAATGGCGTGCTGACACTCGCCTGAAAGAATACCTGCTGTGCAGAACTCGTTAAATTGGTGAGGGTCAAAGAAGGTAGGGTGCTGCCGGTTCCGCTTGTGTTGGTAATGCCCCCAACACTAACAGGCGGGTTCACCAACTGCCACGTGACATTTGAATTCGCCGGCGTGCTGCTGATGTTCACCACGGCTGTGGGCTCACCAGAACAGACGGTTTGTGAGGCAATATCATAAGCAACGGTTGGTGTGGGTTCAACGGTAATGGTAAAGGACTCATCCTGCCCTAAGCACATGAATCCTGTGGTGCTGTTGACGTACTGAGGTGTAACGGTAATTGTCGCCGAGCTTGTCTGTGGGCCTGGGTTGTTTACATAAAAAGCACCAATATCTCCGCTGCCATTGAGTGGCAATCCAATGGAAGAATTGGTATTGGTCCAGACATAATTTGTACCGGTGCCATTCAATGACCATTCGTATGGATCAGTTAATTCACCTGCACAAAATACTTCATCGGGCACTGCTCCAACCACTGGTACAGGATTAACTAAAACGGAAAGTTGTAAATCTTGAGCATCACAACCCGTTACAGTTGAGGTGGCACCAATGGTGTAGTTGACCATTTGTGGCGTTGTAATCCCTGGAGAAAGAGTAAGTATGTCATTGAGTAAGGATACACTTTGGGTAGTAGCACTTACTCCGCCTACATTGGCTACTTGCGTGCCATACCATGTGAAATTTGCATTTTCAGTGGCCGCTAAAGTTAAGTTCAGTGGGTTTCCGCTACACATTTGTGCTGGGTTCACGTTGGTAATACTCAATGCTGGATGCACGGTTACCGTTATCAGTTGAGGAATTCCTGGGCAGTTGTATGGGTTCGAGACCAATTCAACTTCGTAATTTACCGTTTGGTTGTAAGCAGTGTTATTGATCAGCACATCATTGATGAAAAATCCTGTTTGCGTATTCGTGTTTTCTCCTTGTACATTGATATTTGAAATGGCCGCAAACTCAAAAACTCCTGGCAGGTTGGATTGCAGTTGGATTGCGGTTTGTTCACCACTACATATGGCAGTATCCAACAAGCTAGTCAGTACCACTGATGGCACTACCTCCACATTAAAGCTTTCCGTTGGCCCCACACAGCCTAGGGGGAAAGAAGTCGGGGTAATGGTGTAAGTAACTGTCTGAAGGCTACTTGAAGTGTTCTGTAGGGTATTGAAAATAAGATTCGAAGAAATGGTGCTACTTGGTTGCCCACTTACATTAGGATTGGCACTGGCGCTCCATTCATAAGTAGAGAGCACATTGGCATTCAAGTTCACATTCAAAACATCGCTGCTACAAAGCGTAAGGTCATTGAGGGGAGTTAAGACTGGCGTTGGATCTACACTGATCGTGCCCAGTCCACCGGTACCCGTACACCCCAGGAGTGGAGTAGTGGCTGTTGCTTGGAAATTGAATTGTGCCGAGCTGTTGGTGGTGTTATTGAGGGTCATAGTAGGTATATTCCCATTGCCACTCAAGGTGCTTACACCACCAATCACCATCGATGGATTTACAATAGCCCAACTGATATTCACCCCAGGGGTTGGAGAACTGATCACTACCTCATTGGTTGTGGCACCCGAACAAATACTTTGGGCAATTTGGCTGTATTGAATTGTTGGGATTGGTTCAATAGTGAAGTTGAAATTTTGGGTTTGCCCTGGGCAGCTCACTCCTGCATTGGTGTAGTAAGGGGTTACTTGAATTTGTGCTGTTGCATTGAGAGGGCCGTTGTTTTGTGCAGTAAATGCGCCAATATTTCCGCTTCCATTGGAAGGCAAACCAATGCTTGGGTTGGAATTGAGCCATGAATAACTAATGGCATTGTTTTGTACTCCTCCAAAGAAATTCACGGGTGCCGATTGGCCTTGGCTACAGAGTACTTGGTTGGCAAGCGGATTTAGCACAGGTGTAGGGTTCACTGTAATGCTGAATTGTTCAGGATTGCCCAAACAAGTCGTGTTGTTCAATGCAGACTGTGGTGTAACCGTGATGGTGGCTATTACTGGATTGCTGCTTGAATTACTAGTAATAAATGAACCAATACTGCCTGTTCCGCTAGCCAAAAGACCAATGCTCGGGTTAGAATTATTCCAATCAAAGGAGGTAGCTGTACCCGAAATGGAAATTAATCCACTTGCCTCATTGTCGCATAAAACAACGTCTTGAATGGGGTTAATTGACGGGCTAGGCAGTACGGTAATTTGGGTTGTGGTCGGTGTGCCCGCACATGTGGTGTTATTGTAGGTATATTGAGGCGTAATGACAATATTGGCCACATTATTGGTACTACCGGCAAAGGTGTTGAAGGCCGTAATATTTCCATTTCCACTCGCTGCAAGGCCAATGGAAGTATTGTTATTGATCCAGGTGTAATTGGTAGCATTGCCCACAAAATCAATAGGGGCAGTAGCAGTACCATTACACAGCACTTGTGGGCTTACTCCATTAATGGTTGGTTCAGGGAGGACATCAATGGCAAATAATTCAGGTACACCATAACAGGTATACCCCGCATTTGTAAATTCAGGTGTAACGTTAATGGTTGCGCTCAGCACTGAAGGCAGTGTGTTTTGTGTAATGAATGATCCAATCAAGTTGCTACCACTTGCGGCAAGGCCGATAGATGTTTCAGAGTTGGTCCAAGTGAAATTTGTGGCATTGCCAGAGAACATTAGAGCTGGTGAATTGTCATTGGCACAAAGCACCTGATCGAGAATAGCGTTCACTGTTGGTGTGGGATTGACAATAATCGAAAAGTCAATGGTTGGTGCTAGACAAGTAAAGCTGCCAATGTAATTTACCGGAGTTACTGTGATTACTGTACTCACTGGATTTTGACCCGTATTGATTGCATTGAAAGAAGGAATGGTTCCGGAACCTAGGTTGGCAGTTCCAATGCTAGGATTGCTGCTACTCCAATTGAGTTCAGAGGCGTTGCCAATGATACTAATCAGTCCAGTGGCATCTCCATTACAAACTACAATATCTGGCAAAGGCTGCACAGAAGGGGCAGGTAATACGGTTATTTGGGCTTGCTCAAACATCCCTTCACAGGTCTGCCCTGCATAAGTATACACTGGCGTCACTTCGATGGTTGCAGTCGTATTTGAGCCTGTTGCTGAAGTAACAAATCCAGGTATGTTTCCAGAGCCATTTGCTGCTAGGCCAATGGATGGAGTAGTGTTTGTCCAGTCAAAACTGGTAGCCACGCCTGTAAAGTTGATCGTAGTACTCACATCACCACTGCACAAACTTTGTGTAGCAGGCGAAAGGGCAACAGAAGGGTTCGGAAGAATTGTAATGGTAAAGGTTTCAATATCTCCAGGGCAAGTGGTTGGCGCATTAAAGGAAGGTGTCACACTTAAATTGGCAACAATGGGTTGGGTACCGTTATTAACTGCCAAGAATGCTGGAATAGAACCAGTTCCTGAAGCCGGAATGCCCAGAGCAGGTAAATCATTGGTCCAGTTGTTCATCAGAGCGGTGCCAAAGAATTGGATGCCGTTTACGCCCGTACCGTGACACAAAACCAAATCTTGCGGGTCTTGCACGTCTTGGTATGGGTTGACCATGATCGTAAACTGGGCTGGCGTGCCCGAACAAACCGTGTTGTAAATAGTTACTTGTGGCGTTACGGTAATATTTCCTGTAAGCCCAAAGTTATTCATGTTGGTTACCGTAAACGGTACAATATTACCAAAGCCGTTTGCTGCAAGTCCAATAGCTGGGTTGTCATTTTCCCAATAATAGGTTGTATTGGCAATAGTTCCGTTGAACTCAATTAGATCCGAGAGGTCACCATTACAATACAAGAATGATTCCACTGAATCAATATTTGGCACTGGCGCAACTATCACTTCAGCAAGGTTAGAAAGTTGTACATCACAACCATTGCCGCTGAGCGTCAGTTGGGCTTGGTAGTAGAAGGTACTTGAGACATTGAAAACGGGTGGCAGGTAAGTGGAATTGGTGGCTTGCCCAATGATAATTGGGTTGCCGTTGTCTACAGCGCTCCATTGATAGGATGGTGTGCCATAGCCGCCAGTGTATCCAATTTCAAGTGGCTGATTGAGGGTGGTGCCAAAGCAAATGGCTTGGTTGGCCATAGGTTGTAATGAAATAATTGGATCAGCATGGATGAGTACTTCTACCACCGCTGAGGTGATTGTTGTACAACTGATTGAAGGAAAACTAATGACACAATAATAATAGTTCGTACCAGCCGTTGTATTGGGCGGAAGGTAGGTAGCACTATTGGCCCCGATAATAGGTGTGCCGCCTGTATTGTTGTTCGTTGCAGAGCTATACCACTGGTAAGTAGGGTTGGTGCTGCCACCCGTATAGCCCACTGTTAGGTTGGCCAAGGTTCCTCCTACACAAGCTTCTTGGAAGCCAAGTGGCTGAGATGTAAAGTTTGGTGCGGCATTGGTTGTTATCATGGCCGGAGCCGATTGTACCAAACAACCCGTATTTGCGGCACCTTGGCTCACCACGCAATAGTAATAGACCGTTCCGTTTGTGGTCACTGGTGGCGTAAAACTAGGTGCAGTTTCCCCAAGAAGTATTTGCCCTGAGGAGTTACTATTGACACTATTGCTATACCATTGGTAATCAAAATTACCACTCAGGCCGCCTCCGGCAGCAACACTTAGCGGTGCTACAGGTGTGTATCCATTGCAATAAGTGGCTGAAATTGGGTTGCTCACTGATGGGTCGGGCAATACAATTACTTCTGCGGTGTTTGATAGTACTTGATTACAGCCACTGCCACTTAAACTTACTTGTACAGCATAAGTAAAGGTTCCAGCTGAATTATACACAGGTGGGGTGTAGTTGGCATTGGTTGCCCCTGTAATTGGTGAATTGATACCGTTATTGACACTATACCACTGATAGCTCACGTTGCCGGTACCATATTGGTAGGCTACGGAGAGTGCTGCAGGAATAGTACCACCACTACAAATGGTTTGCGTTGCCAAAGGATTGGTCGTAATAACAGGATCTGCCACTACAATTACTTGGCTAATATTTGAAGAAATTGAAGAGCAACCACTTTGTGTAAAGCTGATATTGCAGTAGTAATAGATGGTGCCGGTGTTGGCCGTTGATGGAGTGTAGGTACTGTTCGTCTCGCCAGGTATGGCCACTCCACCAATGTAAGAATTCTGTGAATTGCTATACCACTGGTATTGTGGTGTGCCACTGCCGTTGGTATAGTTTACCGATAGAGGTGTAAGTGTACCATCCACACAAACGGTTTGTGTATTCAATGGTTGTGCGCTAATTGTTGGGGCTGTTGTGATTTCAATTGCTGCCAAATTTGAATTCACACTACAGCCATTTCCTTGATTCACCTGGCAATAGTAGTAAACTGTACCAACTGTTGTAGCCGGTGGAATATAGCTTGCTGCATTGGCGCCAGCAATAGCTGTACCACTAGTATTGTTGCTAACCGAATTGCTGTACCACTGGTATGTATATGGCACACTCACCCCGCCACTTGCCACTACCGTAAGTGGCACTGCAGTGCTTGAATTCAAACAATAGTTTGCATCCACGGGGCTTGTTAGGGTTGGGTCAGCCAATACGTTGATCTGTACGGTATTGGAAGTAGCTACACCACAGCCACTGCCGCTTAAGCTAATTTGTACCATGTAATTATAGGTACCTACCGTATTAAACACCCCAGGCATAAAATCAATGGCCGTTTCACCTGCGATTGGAGTGTTAGTTCCACCAACTACGCTATACCATTGAAACGTTGAGTTGCCCGTACCATTGGCAAAACCAACAGTCAATGGTGCTGATATACTGCCGCCCACACAAATTGATTGGCTGCTCAAGGGTTGGGTGGTAATACTAGGGCCATTAGTTACAGAAATGGTTGCTACCTCTGAAGTGAGTTGTGAACAAGTGGCTGAATTGGCAAAGGTCATGACGCAGTAGTAATAGTTGATACCCGTGCTAGCAGCCGCCCCAAGTGGGTAGCTTGCAGCAGTTGCGCCTGAAATTGGACTGCCACCGGTGTTGCTATTGCTTGTGTTGCCATACCACTGATAGCTTGGTGTGCCGCTACCTCCAGCATAGGCCACACTCAGCGCATTGAGGGTTCCGCCCAAACAAACAGTTTGGCTTTGCGGTTGTGAGGTTATAGTTGGGGTAGGTATGACCGTAATGGTATAGTTTTGTGACGTCCCCGTACAGGTTTTAGTTCCTGAAACATACGAAGGCGTGATGCTTACGGTGGCCGTAACAGGGCTTGCACCTGAGTTTGTGGCAATAAATCCTGGTATTGTTGCCGTTGAACCGCTATTGGTCAGGCCAATACTTGGGGTGTTATTCGTCCAAACGTAATTGGTAGCCACACCGCTTAAATTCACTGCCGCAACTGCATCGTTATGGCAACGCACAATGTCTGCTGGATCAATTACCGACGGTGTAGGTAAAACTTCTATATTGAACGATGTACTCCCTCCATTACAGCCATTACCACTGCCACCCGTAAATTGTGATGTTACTGTAATGGTTGCATTCATTGGAGTAGTGCTCGGGTTGGTAGCTACAAAAGTTGGAATGGAAGTATTTCCACTTCCTGCAATGCCAATACTCTGATTGTTGCTACTCCAAGAATATGTAGAACCACTTCCCGAGAAGTTGATAGGAATGCTGCTCTCCCCATTACAAAGCTGAACGTTGGGTATACTATTGATGGTGGTTCCTGGGTTGATAGAAATGGTGAATTGCGCTGAAGGCCCAGTACAAGACTGCCCATTGAAAGATAAATTAGGCGTTACCGTGACCAAAGAGCTTGCTACAGAAGTCGTGCTTGAATTTGTAGCCGTAAATACAGGAATGTTGCCAGTTCCAGGGCCAGTCAAGCCAATGGCTGCATTGGCGTTGGTCCAAGAATAAGTTGCACCCGTTACTGTTCCACTTATTGGAATAACTGTAGTTTGTTGTCCGCTACAAAAATCTACGTTACTCAAGGTATTTACCTCTGGGTTTGGAGCTACCTGAATGGTAAAAGTTGAGGGGTTTCCTGGGCACTGCACATTGTTGTATGAATATTCTGGACTCACTGTGACGGAGCCAGATATGGCCGTAGTGTATGGATTGGCAGTACTAAAACTTATGCTGCCATTTCCTGATGCATTTAAACCAATTTCTGTATTGTTATTGGTCCAATTGTAGCTTGTGTTGGTATTGATATTTGAGCTCAATGGTATAGATGCCGCAGCACCATAGCAGAACGATAGCGTATTGACCGTATTCATTACCGGTATTGGGTTCACGGTAATCGTTGCACTAACAGGTGAGCCAGAACACTGTTGGTTGTTGGTGGTCAAAGAGGGCGTAACAGTGATAATACCTTGAGAAGGCGCTGTGCCACTGTTGATTCCGTTAAATGAACCAATGCTACTTCCCGAACCACTTAATCCAAGACCAATAGTCCCATTTGAATTGGCCCAGGTATATTCTGTACCACTCAAATTCGACGAAAAGTTAAGAGCCGAAGTTGGTGTGCCGGTGCAAATTGTTTCGTCGCTTAAAGGATTCATTACTGGTGTAGGGAGTACTACAATGTTAAAGGTATCAGGGGTCCCTGTACAGGTACTGCCTGCAAAGGTGAAACTTGGCGTAACAATGATTTCTGCAGTGATGGGCGCATTGGTTGTATTGGCGGCATTAAAAGAAAGAGAACCAGAACCCAAAGCTCCAAGACCTATGGCAGGATTGTTGTTTGTCCAGTTATATACAGTTCCTGCGACATTTGGTGTAGACGTGAACTGAACAGAAACAGGGTATTGTGCACAAACTTGTTGATCTGCAATAGGGTTGATATTTGGCATTGGATTTATTGTTATGCCAAATTCTTCGGTAGCCCCCACACAAGTTACATTATTGTTGGTATAAGAAGGCACCACACTCACAGTTGATACGTTGGGCGCATTGGTGGTGTTTAAGCCAACAAAACTTGGGATCAAACCAACACCGTTAGGTCCTAATCCTGTTGTGGTATTGTTATTGGTCCAATTGTATACGGCAGTAGATAAATTTCCCGTAGGATTTACCGCTGTGGTGGTTTCACCAAGGCACCATCCTTGACTTGAAATGGAGTCAACGGTCGGCATCGGATTGATAGTAATTTCAAATTCTTCGATGTCACCTTCACACGTCACACCATTGTTGGTATATGTTGGCGTGACGGCTATTGTCCCTGAAATGGGCACCAAAGTGGTATTGGTAGACGTGAAATAAAAATCGCCTGTACCTAAGGCTGGTAAGCCTATGGCTGTGTTGGTGTTGGTCCAAACGTATGAGGTGCTCCCTGATCCAGTGATTTGATTAAAACTTGTAAACTGATTGTAACCTGTTTCAGTTGCGCAATATGTGATATCCTGTACCGAATTGACATCGGGTTTTGGATTGACGGTAATGGCAAAAAATTCTGGGCTGCCAGGGCAGGCTACTCCTTGATTGGTATATATCGGAGTAACATAAAAATTTGAAGTCAATGGTATATTATTTGGATAACTCAAATTGTTCTCAGCAGTGAAACTCAAGCCAGGGCTTGTACTTGTACCAGAGGCTGCAACACCAATTTGCGTGTTGTCGTTGGTCCAATTAAAAGTCATTCCTGAGGTGATGTTCGCTGAAAAAGGAACCAAAGCTTGTTCATCTTCACAGAAAACAAATAACTGCGGGTTAAATGCCGGCATGTCAGGAACAGGGTTCACAGTTATCGTATAAGCCGCCGTAGGCGAGCCAGCACAAGTTTGCCCGTTTTGCGTCACGGATGGTGTAACTGTTACGGTAGCTGTAAGCGGCGAAGTTCCACCATTAGCCGCCGTAAATGCAGGAATTGAACTTGATGACCCTGAAGTAGACGAAAGCCCAATGGAGGCACCACTGACACTCCAAACATAAGACATACCAGTTGGGTAGTTGCCACTCAAGGCACTCGCACTCACTACGTCAGCGGGGCAGTAAATTTGATTGTTCATGGAGTTCAATGTGGGTGTGGCAAGCACCGTAACCGATGCGGCATTTGAACTGATCACCGAGCAACCGCCCGTTGAGCTAAAACTAATTACACAATAGTAGTAAGTTACTCCTGCCGCTGTATTCAAATTTGATGGCGGCGTATAGCTTGAACTTGTTGCTCCTGAAATGAGAGTTCCTCCGGTATTGCTGTTGCTTGTATTGCTATACCATTGGTAGGTAGGGGAACCCGATCCTCCAGCACTTGTTACAGACAATGCACTAAAGCTACCACCAATACACCTGGTTTGATTTGCAGGTTGTGAAGCAATAGAAGGGCCTGCGGTTACTGTTATTGCCGCTGTTGAAGAAGCCGTAGAACAACCAGTAGAAGAAGGCGCAATCGTAACTAAGCAGTAATAATATTTGGTACCAACTGTATTAACAGGCGGGGTAAAAGTTGACGAGGTGGCACCTGAAATCAATGTACCACCTGTGTTGGAGTTGGTCGTATTGTAATACCACTGATAATTGTAAGATGTGCTCAATCCACCACTTGCCGATACACTCAAGGCACTCACCGAAGCAGCATCTTGGCAATAAGTTGCACCTGTTGGGGCTGTTACGACAGGGTCGGCTACAATGCTAATTTGAGCGGTGACTGATGTCACCGAACAACCTGTAGTTGATGGGCTAATTGAAACAACGCAATAGTAACTATTATTAGAGGCAGGTGGGGTATAAGGATTAGAAGTACTTACTAAAGAATTAGATGAATTATACCATTGATAGGTATAGCTGCTTGATATTCCACCACTTGCCGTTACAGTTAGTGAAGAAGTTGTTCCTCCTGTACACAGAGTTTGCCCAATAGGAGTGCTTACCGTTGGGTCTGCTACCACAGTTATGGTGATGGTATTAGACATGTCTTGGCAAATTACAGTCGTACCAACCAAAGCATTGACAAGTCTGCGGTAATAGGTAGTAGTATTGAGCGCTGGTGGATTATATGTTGCTGAGGTGGCACCCGAAATATTCGTCCAGTTGATATTATCCGTTGAACTTTGCCATTGGTAGGCAAGAGTTGCATTAGAGCTTGCCGTTACACTTGTGAATGCTCCTAGATCGCCACCTTCGCAAATTGTTTGTGAACTTGAAATTGAGCCGGGTGTAAGGGTGTATACCGTAATTGCAATTGCAGGTGTTGTTGATGAGCAACTTACACCATTCAATACGCTTGTTGCCAAAACGGTGTAATAGGTCGTGCTGGTTAAGGCTGGTGGGTCATAAGATGAGGTGGTTTGACCTGTGATTGAAGACCACGGTCCGGAAGTACTTGCTCCTTGTTGCCAAATGGTGCTTATAGTCCCTGTACCAGTTGGGGCAGTTACTATATTTAGGGCAGCAGGGTCATCGCCAGAGCAGATGCCTTGAGCCGCACTGATCGTACCAGGGCTTACGGAATTGACTGTTATAATAACTACATTGGATATGCCTGTGCAATTTACCCCGTTAGAAGCATAGGTTACCACTCGTCTGTAATAAGTAGTAGCATTGATCGGGCCTGGAGGGTCGTAGGATTGCCCTGTTGCGCCTGAAATATTCGACCAGGTCGAATTATCAGTTGAAATTTGCCATTGATAGGATACAGTACCCGAACCGCTAGGCAAGGTACCTGCAATATTTGCTGGATTCCCACCGCTACAAATCGTTTGATCGCTTGATATGCTTCCTGCATTGACGTAGTTCAAGATAATAGATGAGCTAACCGTTGTCCCTACACAGCCAAGACTTGATGTGGGTGTGATGTTGTAAACTACCGTTTGTGGACCATTGTAATTATTTGTCAGAAGGTCGTTAATCACCGCTCCAGATTGAGCCGTGGTGCTTTCACCATCCACATTGGTATTTGAATTGGCAATCCAACTGTATGTATTGTTAGTAAGTGTGGTACTCGTGGCAAGGTTTTGGTTAACCTGGTAGGGGTTATCACAGGTAGTTAAATTAAATGCACTGAATACTGGCTTTGGATTGACTAACACAGTTTGCGAGCATGTAGAAGTACAAGCAGCAGTGGTACTTGTAGGAGTAACGGTTGAAAAAGGAAGCGTTGGTGCACCGGGCTCCATTGGAGTAACGGTAACCGTGATGGTGTAGGTCTGAGGAGCAGCGGTATTGTTTGTTAATGTTAAATTAGGTGGTGTAGCACTCGAATTGCTTGTGTAGCTTGCCGAGGTGCCATTTGGTGCCGTGACCGTCCAGTTGTAGGTTAAGGGAACAGGAGAATTATCACAAGTTGGCGCCACTGTTGTATTATTGATTGCAACGGTAAGCGGAGTACATCCTGCAGTCACATCGGTATTAAATTGACAGGTAGGAGGTTCAATGACGCAAATATGACTGACTTTCGTCTTGGTACCACAACCGTTATGGTAGTGCTGGGTAAGGGTGTAATATCCGGGGTTGTTGAAGGTTATGTTTAATGTGGATGAACCGTTTCCAGTGGTATTTACACTTCCGTTAGGATTGGAATATGTGTTGTTGTAAGTCCCAAGTGTTTGTCCTGTGGCTAGCGTAAAGTCTACGCCTAGAGTCCCTCCAGATATTGTCCAATAGAATTTACCTTGAGATGAACAACTATAGGTAGTAGATGCTACAACAGAACCAGCGTTTCCGGTATTCACCACTGTAATAGATTGTCCATCACAAATCGTGGTGTCAGTAATGGTATAATCAGCAACGGGGTCATCATTGACAGTTATCGGTGAAACCGTACTAGAGGTAGATCCGCAATAATTCTCTGCTGTCACTTGAGCATAAAAAGTATTGGCAGGGTATAAATTCCCTGGGTAAGACATCCCACAAGAAGAAAGTAAATAGTTGTGTACAACAGAGGTAGGCCCAGTTAAATCATTGAATACATTAGTAGTTCCGGGGCTATCGGAGTAGGTCATGGTGTAGCTTGTTCCTGGTGGGTTCAATTGCCCGCTTGTTGGTACAGGATTAATGGTGAAAGTCAGCGCATCTCCTGGGCAAAGACCAATAGAGTTGGAGGTTCCTAAAGATACAAATGGGTTAGATCCGGAATACACATTCACTGTGTTGGATATACTACATCCTTGATAAGAAGCAATGATTTCCAAACTATTATCACCAAAATAAATAGTTTCGTTGGCATCGTCTAAAATACTCACTGGGCTACTACCGTTCAAGCTGTAAGTATAGCTGACCCCAGCAGGGTTTGTGCCTCCGTTATTTGCTGTATTGTTATTGTAAATAGTAACGTTTGAAATACTTAAACCAGCACAAATGGCAATAGTATTGACATTGTTAATCACCTGTGGATTATAGTATGTGGTTCCAATTCCAATTGAAGGGTCAATATTTGAGAAAACTGGAATGCTGATTGAACTCAAAGTTGAATTTGAAGTACAAGTTCCAGAGGCATCTGTTGCCATAACAGACACGCTATATGTTCCACCAGTGTTGAATTCAAAGGTTGGGTTACTTGTATTTAAGCCGGTGCTATTGTTGGTAGGCGTAACTGTCCATAGATAGCTCACTCCTGCCTGAGGTGTGAAATTTGCAGGGCTATAAGTGGTTCCTGTGCACCCACTTGATGGTATTGTAAAACTAGGAACACTTGGCACTAAGTTCAATTGTGTGCTAAGTGTATAGGGGCAAGTATTTGTTCCATTTGATACGCTAATTGATGCTGAATAGGTACCTACATTACTTGAGCCAAAATTTGAAACCGTTGCCGTGGCATTGCTATTGGAATACGAATTAGGCCCTGACCATGAATATGAAGCCGTATATCCTGAGGGCAATGCAGTGCTAAAACTAACTGCCATACTGGCCGTATTGCCATTGCTAATGCATTGGTTAGAACTAATAGATGGGCTTTGCAATACTTCTACGAAAAGCTCATTCGAATAACACGTCACACTCAGCGAGCCGAGTGTACAAATGATCGCACGACGAAAATATGTTGAGGTCGATGTGCTGCCGTGGCTGTACGTGGCATTGGTCGCACCTGAGATGTCTGTCCAAGTGGTGCCGTTTGTTGAGGATTGCCATTGATAAGTAGTTGCGATTCCACTCAAGGCTGTTGAACCTGCGCTGGTGCTTGTAAAGGCAGTGGGGTTGTAAGGCGCCGTACAAGAAAACTGGCTGCCAGCAATTACCCCAGGGTCTATGGTATAGACGTTGATTTGATCTGTAATGGTGGTATTGTTAGAAAGTGTTGCCGTACATTCCACCACTTGTGGGTTAATGGGGCTTATACTTGCCGGTACTGAAAGGGTGGAGCTTGTGCTCGCAGCGGCTACTCCATCGATTGTCCAGGCGTAGGAGCTGATGGTTTCAGTGCCTAGGTTATTGGCAGCGGCTGTAATGCTTGCACTGCTGCTCGCGCCTGCGCAAATTAATTGATCATTTCCTAAATCAAGGGTTTGCCCTTGGGCTTGGAGAAAAGACAACAGGAGGCCAAAAAAGAATAATGTTTTTGATTTTAATTTCATTATTTCTCTTTTTGAGTTATTCATTTTGAATGTATTTAAGTTCTTATTCTTTAATTCCAAATCAATTCCTTTTATTCTTCGCATTATCAACTTTTGGTCTTTATCAATCTATTACAATTCTTGTTCTATTTTGTTGGTCAAATTCTAGCCAATAAGCCCCTCTTGCAAGATTTGGTAATTCAATCCATTGCTTTTGAAGGGTGCATAATTCTTTGTAAATCATGCGTCCTCGCATGTCGTAAACAATCATTTGCTTACCAAGCAAATATTCAGGAATTTCAATATTGAAATTTCCATTATTCGGATTTGGATAAACCAAAATTTGCCCAACTTGTTGATTTTCATCGAGCCCAATCGTTGTGATACTCATGCACATAGAGGTATCGCTTCCGCAACTGTTCGTAACCACTACGGCATAGACATTATTTACCGTTGGGTTAAAGGTAATGGCTGTCTGTCCTGCAATAGCAGTTAGGTCTGTACAACTGATCCACTGGTAGGTCAAGCCAGCAACTAAATCTGTCGATAAATTCACTTGATTTTGCACATATATCGCTGGCGTATTTGGTGAATAATTCATCGTGAGATTCAAGGTAATGGTTGAATCGCAGCCATTGATGTTGCTTGTTTGTTGGGTGTAAGTACCACTTTGCGTATAGGTTTGGCCATTCAATTGATAACTGTCGCAGGCTGTGATGTTGAGTGTGCTCGTTGTTGGTTGATTCACCACTACCGTTAACTGATCAGTTTGTTGACATCCGTTTTGATCCGTACCAATCACCGTATAAGTGGCAGCACTGTTGGGTATAAAACTTTGATTGTCGATCACTCCATTGTTCCAAGCATAAGTGGTGGCTCCTGTGCCACTCAAAGTTACTGCCGTGCCTGCACACACCGCCTGATCTGCACCTGCATCTACCACCGGGAGTGGGTAAACAGTGATGTTAAAAGATTGTGCTGCTCCAGCACACCCTTGGAATTGCGGTGTGACGGTGATGGTAGCCACTTGTGTTGTTGTAGAAGTATTCACAGCCGTAAAATTGGGCACAAAGTTAATGCCTGCATTTGGCGTTCCAATGCTTGGGTTGTTAGTTACCCAAGCAAAACTGGTGCCGACACCGGTGAAAACATAGGCCCCAACCGATTCACCCGCGCAGTAGTATTGGTCGGTTGGTGTATTCACAGACAGGCAGGGCATGACGTTGATACTGAATTGCACTGGAGTTCCTGAACAACCTGCGTTGGATGGAGTCACCATAAATACAACATTTTGAGGTGTTGTACTGTTGTTGGTTAGTGTCATAGGTGGCAAATCTCCGGTACCAACATTGTTGTATCCGGTAAGTAAAGGAGAACTTGCAGTTGCTGTCCAAGAATAGTTATTGGCAGTTCCAGTGAAGGCAATTGGTGCGGTTGTTGCCTGACAACATATACTCTGGTTTGGTGGCCCAAACATACTTGGAGCTGTTACCACATTTACCTCAGCTGCTGTGGTGGTGAGCACCCCGCAGCCTCCGTTGGCAACCGTAACCACACAATAGTAATACTTGGTTCCTAGGTTGTTGTTGGGCGGTAAATAGCTTGCCGATGTTGCGCCAACAATCAATACTCCACCCACTGTGGAATTACTATTGTTGCTGAACCATTGGTAAGTCACTGAACTGTTACCTGCATTGACACCAACACTTAAAAGTTGCGTACTTTGCCCAAAGCAAACATGCTGCACGGCCTGAGGTTGTTGGCTAAGAGATGCTGCAACACCAATGGTGATTTCAGCCACTGTTGAAACGGCATTACATCCCGAGCCCTGCGTCACTTCACAATAATAGTAAGTAGAGCCAAGCACAGCGGCAGAGGGCAGGTAAGAGGCAGAATTTGCACCCGGTATTGCTGTGCCACCAATATTGCTATTGCTTGTATTGCTGTACCATTGGTAAGTATAGGAGCTATTAATGCCTCCTGTTGCATTGCAATTCAAGGCCTGTACACTTGGTGAATTCTGACAATACGTTGCACTCAATGGCGAGCTAAGTATTGGGTCTGGAATTACGCTTAAAGTTGAAAAATTACTTGTCAGCGTAGGGCAGTTGGTCGAAGGAACAAAGCTTACCTGACAATAGTAATAGGTAGAAGAAGCGGATCCCGGTGCAGTTGGTGTATAGCTTGCAGCCGTTGCACCCGTAATTGCGCTGGCACCTACGAGCGATGGCGTTGTGTTGCTATACCATTGATAGCTTGGTGCACCTACACCCCCTGTACTTACAATTTCTAGAACTTGAGCACTGCCACCAAGGCAAACTGTTTGCCCAGCAAGCACCTGTTGGGTAATGCTCGGTGAGCTCAAGATATCTATGCTAGCTACAGAAGAATTACTTTGGCAGCCACCACTTTGAGTAATCACACAATAGTAATAGCTGGTATTGGAACCAAGCAATGGGGTGTAACTTGCCGTATTGGCACCAGCAATGGCAAAACCGTTGGAATTGCTATTGGTGGTATTGCTATACCATTGGTAATTATAGTTGGTTGAAGCCCCCCCCGTTGCAACAACACTTAAGGGTTGCGCAGCTGAAGTACTTTGGCAATAGGCCGCACTACTTGGACCATTTACCGTTGGGTTGGCTACAATAGCTACTGTGGCCGCATTGGAAATCACACTCGGGCAGCTTGTATTTGAGGAACTTACTACGCAATAATAGTAATTTGAACCAAGATTAGTGCTCGCATTAGGGGTATACGAACTGCTGTTTGCGCCGGTAATTGGTGTGCCACCGGCAGAAGAATTATTTGTATTGCTAAACCATTGGTATTGTGGAGTGCCAGCTCCGCCACTGTAAGAAACATTCAATACAGCAGCAGTTGCACCGCTACAAATGGTTTGGAGTGCTGTTGGTTGGGAAGTAAGCACCGGAGCCGGGTTTACTACAATGGTTGCCACTGCCGAACTTGCCGCGCATCCTGTGCTTTGATTCACTACACAATAATAATACATAGCAGAAGGGCTGCTGATACTCGGCGTATAAGTATTTGAATTAGCTTGGGCAATAGGTGTGCCTCCAGTGTTGCTGTTGGTAGTGTTCTGATACCACTGATAATTACTTGTGCCATTTCCACCACTGACGTTTACTGTCAATGGGTTGGCTCCGTTGTTACTTTGGCAATATACACCTCCAAGGGGCGCACTCACTGTTGGTTGGGCAACCACATTGACAGTCGCAATGCTTGAAAAACCTGTGTAGCAGCCACTACTCGTTTGTGACATCGATACTGCATAATTATATGTTCCCACCGGATTATTGGCCGATGGTGCATAGTTCAATGAATTGGCTCCAATGATTGGCGTGTAGTTTCCGTTTGCCACTGTATACCACTGATAGGTGGCTGTGCCGTATCCACCAGAGGTCGTTGCACTTAGGGTTTGGGGGCTTGTTCCCAAACAAAGCGTCTGGCTAGCCAAAGGTGAAGTACTAAACGTTGGGTTGGCAATGATACTCACCGCCGATGGATTGGTAGTAAGCGCATTGCAGCCGTATAAATTACTAAACGAGACTACGCAATAATAGTAGTTCGTGCCCGTAGCATTTGGGTTGGGATTGTATACCGGCGTATTGGCGCCAGCGATAGGAGTACCGTTGAAATTTGAATTCGCCGTATTGGCAAACCATTGGTAGGTAGGTAAACCATAACCACCAATATAATTAAAGCTCAATGCTGAAATACTTGACCCCTGACAAACGGTTTGGCTTGCAAGTGGTTGTGAGCTAAAGGCAGGCCCGTTTACAATTTGAACTGCTGCTGTGGCAGAGGTGCTTGCGCAACCTAAACCTTGACTAACCGTACAATAATAATAACTGGTGCCCGCAAAAGTCGTTGGTGGGGTATAGGTAGAATTTGTTGCGTTACTTATTGCAATTCCTCCAACATTACTATTGGTTCCATTTACATGCCACTGATAAGTATAGGCATTGTTGATGCCCCCTGTCGCCACGACACTCAGTGCACTGGCGTTAGTTGCACTAGCGCAATAGGCGGCACCTGTCGGGGTGCTCACCACTGGATCTGCAACCACATTGATATTTGCTGTTGAAGAATAGCCAGTAGCACATCCGTTCATGGATTGCGTTACAGCAACGGCATACCCATACGTTCCTGCCAGCGTAAAAGTTGGTGGGGTATAGGAGGTGCTGTTGGCACCTAATATGGTGGTATAGGTAGAGCCATTCACTGCATACCACTGATAAGTATTGGTTCCCGATCCACCTGTCATTGTAAAGGTGAGTGCACCTACTGCCCCCCCAACGCAAACCGACTGGTTGGCTGCGGGCGCTTGTGCAAAGATGGGGTCATTGATGAGCACAACATTTGCTGTGTTGGAGTTGACGCTAGCGCAGGTATTGTTACTTGACGGATAGCTTACCTCACAATAGTAATATAGATTGGATGCACTTTGTACTGGAGGTAGATAATTTGGGCTCGTAGCACCACCAATAAGGATGCCATTTGAATTTGAAGCACTCGTATTTTCATACCACTGGTAGCTTGGAGTGCCTACACCATTCACTACTGCCACACTCAATGGCGTAAGTGTAGCCCCAACACAGCCCTCTTGTAGAGTTATTGGTTGGGTGCTTATACTGGCTTGAGAACCAACTGTAATGGTGGCCACATTTGAAAGGGTCTCACAACCGCTGTTGCTATTGCCTTGGTTTACCAAGCAGTAATAATAGCTAGTTCCAGTATTGTTATTAGGAGGGGTGTAACTTGCAGAGGTAGCTCCTACAATGGGCGTTCCATTGGTGTTTGAAGCAAGGGTATTCGCGTACCATTGATAAACATTGCCTGTTGAAAGCCCACCGCTCACGCTCACCGTAAGTGGGTTTGCGCTACCGTTTTGCACACAATAAGCGGCATCTTGAAGTGTAGAAAGCTCAGGGTCTGCAAGCACGGTAACGCTCAGCGTATCTGTATCGGTGCAGCCATTCATATTCCCCGTCACTACATAAACGCCACTAGCCACTGGTGTAAATGCTACGCCATCTTGCACGCCGTTATCCCAAGAGTATGTTGTTGCCCCCGAGCCGCTAAGTGTTACATTGCCTCCTTGGCAAATAGTTACATCCGTTCCTGCGTCGACACCCGTAAAAGGAATCACCGTAATGAGCTGATCTGCTGAGCAGGTGGTTCCGTTACTCGTAATACTACAAGTATATGTGGTAGTGGCCGTTGGGGTAACAGATATAGAATTGCCTGTCGTGGCGCCTGGGTTCCAGTCATAGGTATAAGTATTTTGCCCTGCCTGGTAGAGTTGTTGGATTTCCGCGGCTGTTAGGGCGCGGTTCCACATCGCTACATCATCAATGAGCCCGAAGTGCTCACAGCAGCTTGTACTTGAGCTTGTCTGGAATTCTTTACCAATATGGATTGGAGATTGAGAATTAGAATTGAGTACAAAGTTGGGCATAATTAATGGTCCATTGGCCAGGCCATTGGTGTAAACTACCAATGTTGTGCCGTCCCAGGTAAAGGTAAGCATGGTCCAGTCATTGAGGGGTACACCAGAAAAGAACATCCAAATAGAGGCGCCGGTGTTGTCAAATATTTCACACTTGAAATCACCACCTTGCACCCAAATGCGGTAATTCTTTCCACTTGCCGCAAGTTCATCGGTGCGCCCCACTAGGGTGCTGAACGAGGTGGTGTTCCACGAAGTTGGTTTCACCCAAACACTCACCGATAACTGTGGTGTATTGAGGTTACTATTGTAAGGTACAGTAATGCTGTTGTTGTTAAAATTATAAGCACTGTTCGAATTTCCAAAACGGTCCGTGCCCAAAGTGGCACCATTCACCTGTCCATTGTTTCCATTTGCAGTAGCATCATTGGCATTGCCACAGAAAGGCCAATAACCAATCAGACCGTTCGATAAACTACCACTCATCGCTGGGCAGGCACTTCCTCCAGCATTGCTAATACTTGCACTCAACGTACTACTTTGCCCCACACACAAACTGTCCAAACTAGCCGTTATGGTTGGTACGGGCACAACGGTAATCGTCACATCCTCAGAGCAACTATTGCCATTGGCATCAGTAACGGTGCAAGTATAAGTGGTGGTAGTTGTTGGCGATACAGAAATTGTAGGTGTAGTTGCACCTGTTGACCACGAATAGGTAGTTTGCCCAGCGGTGTAAAGTTCTTGAATTTCAGCGGCTGTTAAGGCGCGGTTCCATACAGCGACGTCGTCGAGTGCGCCATGGTAAAATTCTGATGCATAACCTTGATTTGGTGATAGATTCCCAAGAATAATAGCACAATAGTAACTAATTGGAGTTATTGTGGATGTGGTGGTATGGTCTAAAACACCATTTACATAGAAGGAGTATGTGTTGCCATATTTAACTATAGAAATAAAATACCATTCGGTATAGTTGAAGATTGGATAAATGAATTCATTATTACCTAGAGCACCTCCAATAATATTCCACAAGTGTTGAGTTGGATCAGCATTTTTGCCGAAATATAATTTTTGATTTGTACCATAATTTCCAAATGAAATAGCAGTACCGTCATGAGGAATTGTATTAAGCAGGCAGCTGTTAATGCTATTTCCATTTGGCTTAAACCAAAGACAAATGGAATTTTCATTCCAACCATTATTATAAAAATTATTATTGATCGCAACAGAACTTGAACTACCGTTAAAAAAATACGCACTATTCGCATTACCAAACCTATCGGTTGTTAATATTGCCCCATTCACCGTTCCGTTATTTCCATTACCTGATTCATCATTGGCATTGCCGCAGAATGGCCAGTAGCCCACTAGGCCGGTAGTAAGAGTGCCCGAAAGGGTAGGGCAAGCGGTGCTTGAAGCGGAGCCTGTAGTGCTTGCAGTGAGAGTTACGTTATCACCTTCGCAAATGGTTGTGGCAGAGGCTGAGATGCTTGTATTTACTACTGTTACTGTGCTCGACTCCGTAGCTGTTTGGTTATTCGCATCCGTAACAGTACACGTATAGGTGGTGGTTGTAGTAGGTGAAACTGTAATTGATGGGGTAGTGGCTCCACCCGGGCTCCAAGAATAAGTTGTTTGACCCGCAGTGTAAAGTTCTTGAATTTCAGCTGCTGTTAAGGCGCGGTTCCAGATTGCAATGTCGTCTAATTGGCCTTCAAAATATTTTGACCAAGCAAGTTGAGCGCCAAAAATCATGTTCATCGATGAGCCACTCATTGCATGAGAATCAGTTATTGAGGCTACCTGCACACCATTGACATAAAGAGTGTAAATATTCCCATTTTTTATTCCCACCACATGAATCCATTCATTGGTGTTCAATACCCCAGATTCTCCAATAATAGCTCCGGTATATAGTGCGTCATCGGCAAATATTTTTAGTTTTCCATCGCTTTCCACTCTTAAGCCCATCCAATCGGTTCCTGAATTGTCATGTCTTTTTGAGAGCAATGGAAAGTAGTTATTGGACCCGCTTGGTAACGCAGGCATTTTTATCCAAATACTTTGGGTGTAATTTGTTGGGTTATTTCCCAAATTAGACATAGCACCAGCATTAATAGTCTGATTAACCCCAAAACTATACGCACTATTCACATTTCCAAATCTATCGGTTGTTAATGTAGCCCCATTCACCGTTCCGTTATTCCCATTACCGGATTCATCATTGGCATTGCCGCAGAATGGCCAGTAGCCTACAAGCCCCGTAGCGAGCGAGCCAGTTAAGTTGCTACAAGTATTGGAGCTACTAGCTGTGGCTGTCAGGGTAGTACTTGTTCCCGCACAAATGGTGGCATTACTTGCTGCAATGCTTAAGGTTGGTGGTGTCGAGGGTGCTGTTGAGGTATACAACCCTGTAATTTCACTTTGCGTAAGGGCACGGTTCCAATATCCTAAGTCATCCAATTTTCCATTGAAAAATAACCAATGACCATTAGACATGTGTATTTCACCAAAAGTTAAATCTGATGTGGAATATGGGATTTGGGAGTTTATTGTATACGAATTATATAATACCCCATCAATATATTGACAAAAAACATTGCCATCATAAGAGATAGTTGTATGGTGCCATTCATTAAAATTAATTACTGGACAAGAAACAATGTAAGGTAAGTCTCCAGGTAGAAAAGTCTCACCTTGATAGTATGTGGTATTATTATTCACTTGAAATCTAAAAACACCAGTTCCGTTACCGTCCCATCGTGCCATTATAGTTTGCGGCCTATCGTTATATGGGCTTGGTTTAGGAGTCATATATACCCAGCCACTCATTGTAAATGCATTAACAGAAGGGATATTTGGATTTGGAATTACAATCCTTTGCTGTTGTGACCCCCAAGAGGCATTTGCATTAACAGTAAAATCATACGCACTATTCGTATTTCCATTCCGATCGGTTGTCAATGTAGCGCCATTCACCGTTCCGTTGTTTCCATTGCCGCTTTCGTCATTGGCGTTGCCATTGAATGGCCACCAGCCAACGAGGCCAGAGGTAGGGACATAGGAGGGGATTTGTGCTTTGAGTTGGCCGAAAATACTGAGAATGAGAAGGGAGAGTAGTAACTTTTTAGTCATGCGTGTGCGTATTTATGGCAAGTTACGGCTACTTGCCGAGTTAAAAAAGTACAATCAAGATACATTTCGGATAATTAGACGATACCCTATTTTCCCCTATTTTTATCCACTTTAAAATCAGTTTTTTAACGAATTGCTGTAGTGTAGTGCTTTTTTATTAAGAGTTTCTTCGTATCTTTGCACCCCAAAAGTTTATTAATTAAAGTTTAACCTTATGAATTCTTACGAAGCTGTTTTCATTTTAACTCCCGTTTTGTCTGATGAGCAGGCAAAGGAAGCAGTACAGAAATTCGAAGGCGAGATTACCTCTAAAGGAGGAAAAATCAAGCATTCGGAGAGCTGGGGTTTGCGCAAGTTGGCGTACCCAATCCAGAAAAAATCAACAGGATTTTATTTCCTAGTTGAATTTGAAGCTGAAGGCAACGTGGTTGCAGATTACGAATTGATGATGAAACGTGACGAGCGTGTTCTTCGATTCTTAACTGTTAAAATGGATGTCGATCACCTGACCTACGCTGACAAGCGTCGTGCGAAAGCTGGAGCAACTGCCTAATTATTGTCAAACCTATTAAATTAACGAGAAATGTCAAACGATATCCGTTACCTTACTCCGATTAACATCGATATTAAAAAGGAGAAGTATTGCCGCTTTAAGAAAAGCGGAATTAAATTCATCGACTACAAAGACGCTAACTTTCTTTTGAAGCTGGTAAACGAACAAGGTAAAATTTTACCTCGTCGTATTACTGGTACTTCTGCAAAGTATCAAAAACGTGTCAACAAAGCGATTAAGCGTGCTCGCCACCTCGCTATTTTGCCATACGTTGGCGACATGTTGAAATAAGTCATTGTTGAACGAACTAATTGAGAAATCATGGAAGTCATTCTTAAGAAAAATGTAGATAAACTCGGTTATGCCAATGAGGTAGTAACTGTTAAGCCTGGATACGGTCGTAATTTCCTAATTCCACAAGGCTATGCAATTTTGGCTACAGCTAGTGCCAAAAAAGCTCATGACGAAGTAATGCGTCAAAAATCACACAAAGAGTCTAAAATGTTGGCAGAGGCCCAAGCAGTTGCAGCAAAACTTGCTGATGTTTCTGTGAGCATTGCCACCAAAGCTGGTGAAAACGGTAAAATCTTCGGATCTGTGAATACCGTTCAGCTTGCAGAGGCACTCCGCGGTGCAGGTTTCGATATCGATCGCAAATCTTTGAAAATCAAAGATGAGCCGATCCGTGAACTAGGTTCATTCGAAGCTGAAGCCAACCTTTACAAAGGTGTGAAGCAAAGCTTTAAATTTGAAGTGGTTAGCGAATAATCATCCAAACATTGAAATAAAAAAGCCCTGCAAACGCAGGGCTTTTTTTGTGGAATAATTTTCGAGAGTAAATTACAATTCTTTAATGAGGTGCGCTTTGACATAATCGCTTACGCCTTGCTCCAATGAATGAAAGCCTCCGGTGTAGCCAGCGTTGAGTAACTTACTCATGTCTGCTTGTGTGAAATATTGGTATTTATCTCTGATGTCTAGAGGGGTGTCGATGAAAGAAATTTGAGGCCTCAAGTCAAGTGCCTCAAATGTAAGGCGCGCTAAGTCATAGAAGGTGCGCGCTTTGCCAGAACCTAGGTTGTACAATCCACTTTGGGGTAGGTGCTGCATCAAGAACTCACAAACTTTAGACACATCCTTGACATAAACAAAATCGCGGAGCTGTTCGCCATCTTTGTAATCTGGATGGTGTGATTTGAAAAGTTGCATGGCGCCCTTTTCTTTGATTTGCTTAAAAGTGTGCAACACCACACTAGCCATGCGCCCCTTGTGGTATTCATTGGGCCCATAAACATTAAAGAATTTCAAGCCATACCATTGAGGTGGGGTAGCTTCTTGAGCTAAGGCCCAAATGTCAAAGTCGTTTTTAGACTTGCCGTATAAATTTAGCGGTTCTAACTTATGGCTCAGGCTGTGATCGTCTTTGTAGCCAAATTCGCCAAGCCCATAGGTGGCAGCGCTACTTGCATATACCAACGGAATTTGTGCTTGGCTACAAATATGCCAAATAGCTTGGCTGTATTGCAAATTGAGGTGATCAAGTATTTCTTGACTTTTTTCAGTAGTATCGGTGCGGGCACCTAAATGAAAGACAAAGTCTATGAACTTACTATTGTCTTCAAACCAGGGCAAGAAAGCCTCACGATCAATACACTGATCGAACTGAAGTGTTGTCCAGTTGCGTTGTTTACTTTCAATGGAAAAATCATCAACTAAAATGAGGTTGGTGTGGCCTGTGTCATTGAGCCTTTTGGCTAAATAACTAGCAATAAAGCCCGCAGCTCCCGTAATGACTATCATCTTAGAATAAACCGTTGATTTCGGCGTCTATGGCATTGATTATTTTACCGAGGTCTTCTTGGTTTTCAGGGAAGCGGTTGTTGTCTACATCAATGATGAGTAACTTACCCTTGTCATAGGTAGAAATCCAAGCTTCATAGCGCTCATTGAGGCGTTTGAGGTAGTCTAGTCTGATGCTTTCTTCGTAGTCGCGGCCTCGTTGCTGGATTTGTGAAACCAAGGTCGGCACACTTGCACGCAAGTAAATGAGCAAATCAGGTGCTGAAACAAAAGAATCCATGAGGTTGAATAACGAAAAGTAATTTTCGAAATCACGAGTTGTCATGAGCCCCATAGAATGTAGGTTAGGCGCAAAAATGAATGCGTCTTCGTAGATGGTTCTGTCTTGGATAACCGTTTGGGTAGATTCCTTGATTTCTTGGATTTGAGTAAAACGGCTATTAAGGTAATAGATCTGCAGGTTGAAAGACCAACGCTGCATATCGTGATAGAAATCGTTCAAATATGGATTTTGATCAACGTCTTCAAAATGGGTTTCCCAATTGTAGTGTTTTGAAAGTAAATTGGTTAGAGTGGTTTTTCCCGAGCCTATATTTCCGGCAATTGCGACGTGCATGATCTTCAAATTTAGAAGGCTAAAATACGATATTTAGCTCGGAATTTCAAAAGAATACCCCTACATTTTCAGCCTATAGACCTCTATTTTTGTCCCTTTTTGCAAATACAATCGATCTTGTAGAATTTGCATTTGTTCAAAGTATGTTTTGGGGAGCTCAATATTGGCCATGGAGCTCAATTCATCAAGGGTTTGCAAAACCCCGTCTTTTAACTGCCAAATCCTATTTTGTATGCCATAAATTTTGGTTGGGCCTAGCAGTTGGGTACTTTTAATTAAGGTAAGATTGCAATCAAACACAAAATACTGACCATCTTCAAGCACACAATGTAGGTTTTGTTCGTATTCGAAAAATTGTTCAATTTTAGCTTCATGGTGGTCTCCAAAACAATTGTCCACCATTTGAACGCGTTGTGCCGTTTGGATATTAAACAGCACCAAACGTTCTCGGTACTGATCAAAAAGCCAAACAAATTCTGGCCGAATACTTACTGCAACGCTGGTTATATTTGAAAAGTCGTAATCGTACATTGCCAACCACTCATCGTTGATATGCAAGGCGTTGTCTAGAAGGCCAAGCATTTGCTGGCTTTCAGAAAAAACAAGCGAACGAAGGCCATTATAAGGTTGCACAGTGGTAATTTCTCCTAAGTTTTTAAAAGTTTCTTGAAAAGGTGACTTAAAAAGATTGGGTTGTAACCACAGGGTGTTGCCTTTCCATTGATAAAGTTGCCCCCATTCATCGCTTGTCCAGGTGTTGCTGCTGTCATTGAGTAGCAATTGTTTCTCAAGTATCCAATTTTGCCCAAAAGCAAGGGTGTATGCGCTAAATAATATGAAGAGCAAGGTTCTTTTCATCGACAAGACAATATTTCTTTGAGCAACACGTCGGTATTTTGAAGGCGTGGCACTTTATGCTGGCCACCCAATTTTCCTTTTTCTTTGAGCCAACTATGAAAAGTGCCTTTAGTAACTCGTGTAATTAACGGTGCTCCGATGTTAATATTGCCTTTTCGCTTGGCTTGATAGTCGGCATTCACTTCTTTGAGTTGTGCATCCAAGGTTTGGGTAAAAGCTATGAGGTCTTGAGGTTCGTTTTCAAATTCAATGATCCAATGATGAGAACCCACTTGGTTGGGCTGATCAAAAATTGGCGCGGCGGTGTAATCTCTAATTTGTACCTTGTGTATTGCACAAGTTTGGCTAAGAGCTTTCTCTGCGTGCTCTATGATCAGTTTTTCACCAAAGGCATTGATATAATGCGCCGTACGACCGCTCACCACAAATCGAAAAGGATGCGTTTGGGTAAAGCGCACGGTATCTCCAATGATGTAGCGCCAAAGGCCTGCAGAGGTGGAAATAACCAAAGCATAATCGGTATCAGGTGCAATTTCTTCTAAAGAAAGCACCTCTTTGGAGTTCAAACCATCGAAAGTGTCCATTGGAATAAACTCATAAAAAACTTCAGAATTGGTCAAAAGCAGTAAATCTTTGCTATCTGTTTGGTCTTGAAGTCCGAAATATCCTTCTGAAGCGTTGTAGTTTTCGACATAATTCATGGCTTCATTGCCAATGATTTGAGTAAAAGCCTCTTTGTAAGGTTCAAAAGACATGCCCCCGTGTATGTACAATTCTAAATTGGGCCACACTTGGGCAATGGTTTGCTTAGTGCTTTTTTCCAGTACCTTTTGTAGTAGCAATAGCGTCCAGCTTGGGATGCCTGCTATGATACAAATATTTTCATTAAGCACCGATTCGGCCATGCGGTCTAGTTTTTCCTCCCAGTTTTCAAGTAGCGCAATTTCTTTTTTTGGGGTGCGCCGGAGTTCGGTCCAAATCGGCAAATTATTGATAATTATCGCCGACAAGTCTCCAATAAAAATGCCGTGGTTGTGTTGTTCTATTTTACCGGTGCCACCCACAATCAAATGCTTGGCATTGTACAATTTTCGATTTGTAAAGTTGTGGTAATATTGTGCCAATAGATCCTTACCACCGGCATAATGATTCTCAATCAGAGAGCTTTCGGTGATAGGCAAGATCTTGATGCGGTCTGCGGTCGTGCCTGAAGACTTGGCGAACCATTTGGTGAGGCCTGGCCAAAGCAGGTCTGTTTCTCCTTCAATTGCTCTGTCTATGTAGGGTTTGAGTGTGCCATAATCTGCCAAGGGGACCTGAGTTCTGAAGGCCTCGTAAGATTCGATTTGGCTAAAATGATTTTGCTTTCCATAGTGGGTTTGAGCACCTTGCAGAAGCAAAAAATGGAAAGTGCGCTCTTGGTTGGCTAAAGCCTTTTGGCGGTAATCATTGATGCGATCCATACGCCGACCAATCCACCAAGAAAATAAGGTGTTAAACGGCATATTGAATCTAGATTTATGCTAACCCCAAATCAGGATCGATACGATAATACTGAGTAGTGCAATAGTAACAAGGGTGCCAACTGCAGCTGTGGATCCTTCGAAGAAATTATCTGACATAGCGTTTAATTTTGAGCTTCAAAAATAACAATTCTTTTAGTTTCTGTTGCCTAATAAGCGCAATAAAGACAAGAATAAATTAACAAAAGTCAAATACAATTGAAAACCAGCAAATAAGGCCAGTTTCTGACGCAGTGTGCCATCCATTTGGGCTTGGTAAGCCATGTTTTTAATCATTTGCATTTCGTAAGCAACTAGCCCTGTAAAAATGAAAACAGAAACCAAAGAAATGACGTATTCAAAACCACTGCTTCCTAAAAACATATTCACTAAACTTGAAATAATCACACCAAACAAAAGCATGTACAATAAACTTCCGAATTTTGTTAAATCAGTTTTGGTGGTGTATCCTAAAAATGCCATAAAACCAAAAGAGCCAGCTGTAAGTAAAAAGGTGGTAGCCAAGGTGCCGGTAGAATAAGCGATGAATAGTACCGATAAACTCATGCCCATGAGTACTGAGTAAATAACAAACAAGGTCATCAAGGTGCCAAATGAGAATTTATTAAAGCCACCAGCCATGGCCAAAGAAATTAAAATTGGCGAAAACAATACGACATAAAAGAAGATGGATATGCCGCCACTGGCTGTCATGAACAACGAAGCCAGCAAGGCCGGATTGGATCCAATGAAATAAGAAATTACCCCAGAAATGGTAAGGGCCGCAAACATATAGTTATAGACACTTTTAATGAAATCTCGTGCGTAGTCTTGGCTAACGGTGCCGTTCGAATAGTTGAAATCTTCCATGGTTAATGTATTTTGTTTTGTACTAAATTAATAAATTCTTTTCGTGTTGAATCATTGGTCATAAAAAGACCAGTGAATGCGCTTGTAGTAGTATAGGAATGCTGTTTTTGAACGCCGCGCATTTGCATACACATGTGGGCACATTCAAGCACCACAGCTACACCCTTAGGGGCGAGGGTGCGCTCGATGGCATCGCGTATTTCGATAGTAAGACGCTCTTGTACTTGCAAACGCCTTGCATAGGCATCAACAACGCGTGGGATTTTACTCAGCCCTACGATTTTCCCATCTGGGATGTAAGCCACATGTGCTTTGCCAAAAAAAGGCAACATGTGATGTTCACACATCGAGAAAACCTCAATTTCTTTCACTATCACCATCTCAGAGTAGTCTTCATGAAAAATGGCACCTTGTAATATTTCATCAGGATTTTGATCGTAGCCATTGGTTAAAAACTGCATGGCTTTGGCTACGCGTTCTGGTGTTTTGAGCAAGCCTTCTCGATTCGGGTCTTCGCCCAATTCATGAAGGACTTGGGTATAAAGGTCTGTTAAATTTGAATTTTCCAATGATTTTAGCTTTGAAATATGTACGTTAGGAAATCAAAAAGGTTCTTTGCCTCCGTAATATTCAACGTAATTATTTTCGGTCTCAACCAATTTGATTTTAGCCATTTCTCCACCATTTTCCTTGACGAGCGGTGCTAAGATATCCCAAATGGCAATGGCCATCACTTCTGTGGAAGCCATTTTCCCACTTAAAAAGGGCACATCGAGGTTGAGATTTTTATGGTCCAAGGCTTCGATGATATGGGTTTTGATCAATTGGCTGAGCAATTTAAGGTTCATTACAAAACCAGTGTGTGGGTGCGGTTGACCTTTGACCGTTACCCATAGTTCGAAGTTATGACCGTGCCAATTGTGGTTGGCACATTTGCCAAAAACTTCCCAATTTTTTTCGTCGGTCCATTCTGCTCGCCATAATTTATGTGCTGCATTAAAGGTTTCACGACGTGTAATGTATGTGGTTTGCATAAAGCTTGTGTAATTACTTTGCAAATTTACTAAGAATGTTGCATTTGAAAAGACCGTCTCGGTCAATTTCTGTGAGCAATACAGAGTAAATTTGATTGACCATTGCCTTGTCGTATGGCACCTTTACCTTGACATAGTTTTCGGTAAATCCATAGAGCCAACCCTCGTTGTCTTCCTGTTCAAACAAAACAGCTTTTTCCTTACCCTCTTGTGTTTGGTAAAAATGTTGCTTCTTTCTCTCAGACAACAAATGTAAAATCTTACTACGCTCGCTGCGTACTGACATAGGGACTTTGGTACCTAGTTTGGGCGCACCAGTATTGGCTCTTTCTGAATACGTAAAGACATGAAGGTACGAAATGTCCAGGTCCTTTAAAAAATGGGTAGTGGCTAAAAAATCTGCTTCTGTTTCGCCTGGAAACCCGACAATGACATCCACTCCAATACAGGCATCTGGGTTGAGTTTTTTAATTTGTGCTACGCGATCTGCATAGAGTTCGGTTTTGTACTTGCGTCTCATTTTTTCTAGAATCTCATCCGAACCGCTCTGCAAGGGAATATGAAAGTGAGGCACAAAACGTTGTGCATGGTTCAAGCAAAAATCTATGATTTCGTTCGAAAGCAGGTTGGGTTCTATGGAAGAAATTCTAAATCTATCAATACCTGAAACTTTGTCTAAGGCTTCAATGAGTTGAAAAAAGTTTTCCTTGCCTCCTTGGCCAAAGTCGCCGATATTGACACCAGTCAAAACCACTTCTTTGACCTCAGTTTGGGCAATTTTTTGCGCTTCTAGAACGGTATCTGCAATACTTGCATTGCGGCTTTTGCCTCGTGCTAGAGGGATGGTACAAAAAGTACAGAAGTAGTCGCAGCCATCTTGGACTTTTAAAAAGGATCTTGTGCGGTCACCGTATGAATGTGATGGGATAAAGTCATGGGTGTGCTTGATGTTTTGGTGCACTACTTTTACGGCCTCATGTTTGTCGAGGTGCTGCAGTACATTGAACTTTTCGTTGGCGCCCAAAACGAGGTCTACTCCAGGAATTTCACTGATTTCTTCAGGTTTGAGCTGCGCATAACAGCCCAATATGATCACCATAGAATCGGGCGATATTTTTTTGGCTTTTTTGACCAGTTGCTTGCACTTTTTGTCGGCATTTTCAGTAACCGAGCACGTATTGATAACAAAAACATCCGGTTGGTCGTCAAAATTTACTTTTGCAAAGCCACCTTCCTCGAAAAGCCTAGCAATAGTCGAGGTTTCTGAAAAATTTAATTTGCAACCCAGAGTATAAAATGCAACGCGCTTGTACTGATTCATCGCTGCAAAATTACAAAAACCTTAACTTTGCATCAAATATATGCTATGAGGTACGATATTGCCGTTATCGGTGGAGGAATAGTTGGCGCAGCCACGTTCTATAAATTACAGAAGAAATTCCCAAATATGCGCATTGCTTTGTTTGAGAAAGAAGCAAAGTTGGCAGATCACCAGACCGGAAATAATTCAGGCGTCATTCACTCAGGCCTTTATTACAAACCAGGTTCCCTGAAAGCTAAGAATTGTATTGATGGGCGTAAAGAATTGGTTGCTTTTGCCAAGGAGTTTAACATTGCACACGATGTTTGTGGGAAAGTGGTCGTGGCAACAGATACCAATGAATTGCCTCACATGGATAAAATATTCAATACTGGCCTTGAAAACGGCATCGAAGGCATAGAAAAAATCACCGCCGCTCAGGTCAACGAAATTGAACCACATGTCAAAAGTATTGGCGGCATTTGGGTGCCCGTAACAGGAATCATCGACTTTAGAGGAGCCACCGAAAAAATGGCCGAACTGGCCTTGGCAGCCAATCCACAGAGCGCCATGTATTTGGGTTGTGAAGTAAGCGGGATAGAAAAAGGCGAGGCACACAGCACGCTCTTTACCAATAAAGGGACTTTTCAAGCACAATATTTGGTATTCTGTGCCGGATTACAAGCAGATCGATTGGCTAAAAAAGATGGCGTAGCACTCAAGGAAAAGGTTGTAGGATTCCGAGGTGATTATTATGAACTTACCCCTGAGGCGCGTCATAAAGTAAAGAACTTGATCTATCCGGTTCCCAATCCTGATTTTCCATTTCTTGGCGTGCATTTCACGCGCATGACTGACGGTGAAATAGAATGCGGCCCCAACGCCGTGTTTACTTTCAAGCGCGAGGGCTATGGCAAAACAGATTTTTCAATGCGCGATACCGTTGATGCGCTCACCTACAAAGGAACGTGGAAACTGTTTTTCAACAATATGTCTTTTGGTATCAACGAATACCGCAGGGCCTTCTCCAAGAAACTTTTCTTAAAAACCTTACAGCGCATGATTCCTTCACTTACGATGGATGACATTCATCCGGGTAGGTCTGGGGTGCGAGCTTTATTGTTAGCCGAAGATGGCGATACCCGCGATGACTTCAGGATTGAATATCATGGCAATTCTATTCATGTGCTCAATGCTCCGTCGCCAGCCGCAACGGCGTCTTTGGCCATCGGTGAATATATTGCTTTAGAAGCGCAAAAGCATTTCAATTTGTAATAGATTATCTATTGTCGGCCTAGGTTACCGGCTTTCCATTCTTCAACGAGTTTAGACCAAGCATAAGGATTGAGCAAATTATTTTGTGGCAGTTGCCCGTTGGTGTAAATTTTCGTGTTCTGCTGTTTGGTAAGTGCGCCATGTGCCAGAGAAGCATCGGCGTCTAGCCGAGCCGAAACAAAGGCCAAGGACTCTCCGCTCAACTCGCGTTGGGCACGTCGAATATCGTCCTGATAGGGGCTCATGTTTACAAAATGTTGTGCAAAAGCCTCCTTATTTGGCCATGGATAAACCCGCACGTCAGGCATGGTCAATGTATCGCGATTGAGCATATGAATGATGCTGTAGCGGTTGTCCTGGAGTGTGTCGGGTACCATGAAGGAACTTGTCTTGTAGCCTTTTCTAGAGAACAGTAGGGTGTCTCCAGACTGGCATACAATAGAGAAGAAACCATAGCCATCTGAAATGACTCCTTTTTTGAGTGATGCATTGTAAACTGTAGTGTATGGTAGTTCGTAAGCATCTTCGGTTACAACTACGCCAGACAACTGAATGAGTGAGTTGTTGGGTTGCTGAGCGAAGAGTTCTGCGCTCACAAAAAAACAAATGATGAGGGATAAATAATGCTTCACTCGATAAATTTACGAATAACAAGACGAATCAATCGCATTTAGGTAACTGAAAAGGCAAATTTTATTGTTAAATTTGCAAGAATTTATATAAAAAATAAGTTCATGTCGCTTACGAATCTTTCTCAAATTACCGAAGGTTTAACCTACGACGACGTCCTTTTGGCTCCGGCTTATTCAGAAGTTTTGCCGCGCGATGTCTCATTGAAAAGCAAATTCACCAAAGCCATTTCGGTCAACACACCCATTGTATCTGCTGCCATGGACACCGTAACAGAATCGGCATTAGCCATTTCGATTGCTCAGCAGGGTGGCATCGGCGTGATACACAAAAATATGAGTATTCAAGCCCAGGCCCTAGAAGTGCGCAAGGTCAAGCGCTCTGAAAGTGGTATGATCATCGATCCAATTACCCTTTTTGAAGATGCACTTGTCAAAGATGCCTTGGCGCTGATGCGAGAGAATAGCATCGGTGGAATTCCTGTGGTAGATGCCAACAGAATTTTAAAAGGCATTCTGACCAATCGCGATTTGCGTTTTGAGAAAAACTTAGACCGCCCTGTGGTAGAAATCATGACCTCCAAGAACATCATTACCACCACTGAGAGCACTGATTTGAATACTGCAGAAGTGATTTTGCAGAAAAATCGTATTGAAAAACTACCCGTTATTGACCAAGAACAGCGCTTGATTGGCTTGATTACCTACAGGGATATTATAAAGGTCAAGGAGCATCCTAATTCTTGCAAAGATCACCTAGGTAGGCTGCGCGTAGCCGCTGCGGTTGGGGTTACTGTAGATACAATGGCTCGGGTTGCGGCCTTAGTTGAAGCAGGGGTGGATGCCATTGTCATTGACACTGCACATGGCCATACCAAAGGTGTCGTTGACCAACTCAAGGCAGTCAAAGCAGCATATCCAACACTACAAATTGTAGTGGGGAATATCGCCACTGCAGAAGCAGCCATTTATCTGGCTGAGGCAGGCGCAGATGCAGTAAAGGTAGGCATTGGTCCGGGGTCTATTTGTACAACTCGCGTGATTGCAGGCGTTGGTGTGCCGCAACTTACTGCTATCAATGAGGTGGCTAAGGCTCTTTCTGGCACTGGGGTCCCTGTAATTGCCGATGGTGGTATTCGCTATACTGGTGATATTGTCAAGGCCATTGCTGCAGGTGCAGATGTGGTGATGCTTGGTTCTATGTTTGCAGGAGTAGAAGAATCTCCAGGTGAAACAATCATCTATGAAGGCCGTCAGTTCAAGTCATATCGAGGAATGGGATCATTGGAGGCCATGCAAAAAGGAAGTAAAGACCGTTATTTTCAAGATGCCGAAGATGATATTAAAAAATTAGTTCCTGAAGGAATTTCCGGAAGGGTTCCGTACAGAGGCAAACTTATTGAAGTGATGTTTCAGCTTATTGGTGGGCTGCGTGCAGGTATGGGTTATTGCGGTGCACCAACCATTGAAAAACTAAAAGGCGCACGCTTTGTTCGCATTACTTCTGCTGGTGTTCGTGAATCACATCCACACGATGTAACTATCACCCGAGAAGCACCAAACTACAGCATTAAATAATCTATCGAAAGTAAATTTCTAAATCTCTTATGAAAAATTTATTCTTTTTCTTGACAGTCTTCACAACCTCATTGGCATTTGCCCAAAAAGAACCCGTTGTGATGACCATCAATAATCAACCTGTAAGTAAATCTGAATTTTTACAGATCTATACCAAAAACAACCCCAACCCAAGTTTTGATAAAGACTCCTTGGATCGTTACATGGAATTATTTGAAATATTCAAACTAAAAGTAGCCGAGGCTGAAGCTTTGGGCTACGACACGCTTCCACGTTTGGTCAAAGAATTAGAAGGCTACAAGAAGCAATTGGCGCTGCCTTATCTCATTGATTCGGTTCAAAACCAGGCCATGGTTCAAGAGGCTTACAACCGCACGGCCAACGAAGTACGCTGTTCACACATCTTAATCAAACTTGACCCCAATGCAAGCCCAAAAGATACCTTGGCAGCATATGAAAGATTAATGGGCTTGAAGGCGCGCATTGAAAAGGGTGAGGATTTTGCCGCTGTGGCTAAATCTAAAATGGGCTCCGAAGATCCATCAGTAGTTAATAACGGAGGAGACCTCGGTTATTTTACTGCTTTTCAAATGGTGTATCCATTTGAAGAAAAGGCTTACACTACCCCAGTAGGTAGCATATCAGAGCCATTTAGAACCCGTTTTGGTTACCACATACTCAAAGTTAGTGACCGTAGGCCAGCACGAGGTACCATAAAAGTGGCTCACCTAATGATTGCTACGGGCCGAGAAGCCAGCAATGAAACAAGACAAAATGCAGAGAAGAAAATCAATGAAATATACGACAGCCTTGCGGCAGGTGCTTCTTGGGAGGCCATGGTAACGGCATATTCCGAAGACCCAAATAGCATCAAAAGAGGAGGTGAATTGCCAGCATTTGGCTCAGGAACTAGCCAACGCATGGTACTTGAATTTGAAGATGCTGCCTTTGCCTTGAAAACTCCAGGCCAAATTTCTAAACCAATTCGTACGCAATATGGTTACCATATCATTAAACTTATCGAATGGACACCAGTAAAACCATTTGAATCAATGAAAAGAGAGTTACAAGCTAAAGTGAATAAAGACGAACGCGCTAAGATTACTCAAGATTCTTTCGTTCAGAAATTAAAGGCCCAATACAATTATTCTTATGCGGGAGATAAAAACTTATTGGCCATAGAAAATAAAATAGACTCCACCTTTTTTATGGGCAAATGGAGTGCAGATCAAATAAATTCAAACAAAACCCTTTTCACTTTAGGAAAAACAAAATTCAAACAACAGGACTTTGCCGCTTACATGGAGAAGAATTTCCGTTCTGTGCGCAAAGATCAACCTAGTGTTGTTGTGAGTCAATTATACAAGCAGTGGGAAAAGAGTGAGGTTTTAGCCTATGAAGAGGCCTTACTACCTGCCAAATATCCAGCCTACAAAGCCTTGTTGAAAGAATATCATGATGGTATTATCTTATACGAAATCATGCAAGATCAAGTTTGGAATAAAGCGGTGAAAGATACCGCCGGATTGAGAGCTTTCTTTGAACAAAATCGCAACAAATACTACTGGACCAAAAGACTCGATGCCACTGTTTATGAGTGTAAAGACGAATTCATTGCTGTTCAAGTTTATGGCATGTTGGTCCAATCGGATACTGTTGAGTCCAAAGATGTATTGGACATCATCAACAAAGAATCAGAGTTGAATCTCAAAGTCAGAGAAAATAAATTTGAAGTGGCTCAAACGCCTTATCTCGATAAAAGGGAGTTTACAAAAGGCCTGAACCCCGTTTATTCGCATGCTGGCAAGTGGTATGTTGTGAAAGTTGATCAGGTTCTAGAGCCAGCCCCTAAGGAATTTTCTGATGCAAAGGGAATGGCAACTTCAGATTATCAATCATTTCTTGAAAAAAGATGGATAGACACGTTACGTTTGAAGCATCAAATCGTCATTAATACTGAAGTTCTATATCAAATCGGTCAATAATGATGCTATTCAAGCGCTTTTTTCTTGTCTTTTTTCTTGCCTCAATGGGTCAATTTCATGCTCAGAAATTGGTCAATCAGATTGTTGCTCAAGTGGGTAACAATATCATTCTACTCTCCGATATAGAAACTCAGCGCTTACAACTCCCTGAAAAGGAACGGAATCTTGAAGGAAAATCTTGTCAAATTCTCGAACAGTTATTGCTAGAAGAATTGCTCGTCAATCAGGCCCTTATTGATAGTTTGGTTGTTTTAGACGAACAAGTGGATGCCGAAATGGAAAATCGCTTGCGTATCATGGAAGGTAAAATGGGAGGAAGAGAAAACCTTGAAGCTTTTTATGGCAAATCTACAATAGCTATCAAAGAAGAGTTTCGCGCCATCATCAAAAACAAAATGCTCGCTCAAGAAATGGAGCGAAAGATTACTGGTGATATATCTGTAACGCCTAAGGAGGTTACTGCATTTTATAATAAATTGCCCAAAGATAGCATACCATATATCAATATGAAGCTGAGTTTTCAGCAAATTGTGCAATTTCCAGAACTCACGGCTGCAGATAAAAAAATAGCCTTCGATCAGCTAGTGGACATCCGTAAACAAATAGTTAATGGCTCAAGAACCTTTGAAACGATGGCTCGTTTAAAATCTATGGATCCAGGTTCGGCAAGTCAGGGCGGAAAGATCAGTGCCTCTAAGGGCATGATGGTTCCGCAATTTGAGGCTGCTGTTTTTGACCTCAAGCCAGGTGAAGTTTCAGAAATTGTTGAAACCATGTATGGCTACCACATCATTAAATTGGTTTCTCGAAAAGGAGACGACTACACGTGTCAGCACATTCTGATTATGCCCGAATATAGCTCCCAGAGTATTTCGGTTGCCTCGGCGCGCATGGATAGTTGTTATCAATTACTTTCTAGAAATCAAATTACTTGGGATGAGGCTGTGCTTCGCTTTTCTAACGATGAAGCAACCAAACAGAACAAGGGGGTCATTACCAATCCCTATACCCTTGATGTCTATTGGGATATGGAGCAACTCAATGAAATTGATCAGCAAATTTATTTGCTTACCGACGCCCTAGAAAACGGTGGGGTGTCGTTGCCTTCCCTCTACACGGATATATACGAACGCAAGCAGGGAATAAGAATTGTGCGCTTACAAAATAGGGTTGAGGCACACCAAGCCAATCTAGAGCAAGATTACGCATTGATCAAACTTGCCGCTGAAAACGATAAAAAACAGCGCGTAATTGATGAATGGACTCAATCTAAAATTCCTAATGCCTATATACGACTTGATGCCCAATATCGAGATTGTGCATTTCGTGTAAATTGGTTAACAACTCCTTAATTCTCTATGAACGATAAAGAACAACTTGACCAATTGGTCTTAGATTATCAAGCGCTTAAAAACGAAATTCACAAAGTTATCATTGGTCAAGATGAGGTCGTTGATCAAGTGTTGATCGCTATCTTTTCTAGGGCTCATTGCTTATTAGTTGGTGTGCCTGGTTTGGCCAAAACCTTACTTGTGAATACCATTGCACAAACCCTAGGTTTGTCTTTCAATCGAATTCAATTCACCCCAGATTTGATGCCATCAGATATTATCGGTTCGGAAATTTTGGATGAAAACAAGCAATTTAAATTTATCAAAGGACCAATTTTTGCCAACATGATATTGGCAGATGAAATCAACCGCACTCCGCCTAAAACTCAAGCAGCGCTTTTAGAGGCCATGCAGGAGCGAGCTGTAACTGCTGCTGGCAACACTTATCCACTCAACGCTCCTTTCTTTGTCTTGGCTACACAAAACCCTATCGAACAAGAAGGAACTTATCCCTTACCTGAAGCACAATTGGACCGATTCATGTTTAATATTTGGGTAGATTATCCTACTTATCAAGAGGAATTAACCATAGTCAAGTCTAGTACAAATGACCAAGTTATTGAGTTGCAAACCGTACTCAATGCGCAGCAAATCATCGATTATCAAGCACTCATACGCCGCATACCGGTTGCTGACAACGTGCTCGAGTATGCCGTTGGACTCGTAACAAAAACAAGACATGCTGATCCAATGGCACCACAGATAACCAAAGATTTTATTACCTGGGGAGCTGGCCCAAGAGCATCTCAAAACTTAATTGTGGCTGCAAAATGTCATGCGGCCTTGCAAGGGAAGTATAGCCCAGATATTGAAGATGTAAAAGCCGTGGCAAAAGCCATCTTACGCCACCGATTGGTGCGCAATTACCGCGCTGAAGCAGAGGGGTATAGTATGGATAACATTATCGAGGCTTTACTCTAGTATATAAACTTTTTATAGTGCCTAAAAGGCTCAAACTTTTATTTTTGTAAAGTGAAGGCTTTCGGAATTTTTTTATTACTCAGCTTTAGCATGGTGCTTATTCCCAAAAATTGGTGGCACCATTGTGCGCATACCGAGCATCAAAAATTACTGAAACAATCCACAGATACCATCGACGAAGACTGCCCCATTTGCGATCTTTCACTTAGTGTTTTTACTTCACCCAACCTTCCTATTTTTTATTTTCAAAAGCACCCTCCGCTAGTTCGCGATTGTGCCATAATGAATAACCATCCCCGTGCATTAAGCACACTTTTTCAACTCAGAGCGCCACCCAAAAAGTCAGCTTAATTCAACATACTGTACTTACCAAAACTGCTCTTTTTCATGAAAAATTATTTTTTGTGGACTATTTTATTTTTAAGTGGTCCATTTTTTGCTCAGCAAGGCATTACAGGCACCGTCAGAGATGCCCAAAGCAAACAAGCTATTTCAGATGTCTTGATTTATGTTCCTGCCTTTCAAATTCAAGTGCGCACTGATGCAAAAGGCATGTTTGCCTTACCTTTTACATGGACAGACCAACAAGTCGTTCAAGTCAAACACCCAGAGTATGAAACCATTGAAACGATGCTCATTGGAAATACTTCAAATTTGCTTTTTGAGCTCAATCTTGGGCATATGACAACTGAAGAGGTAACTGTGAGCTCGCAACAACTTACATCGCGCTCCAAAAATACTGTGCCAATGGAAGTCCGATCTTTAAATGACCTTCAACTTTCAGGTGCAATGCAAGTTTCCTCATTACTAACTAAGATTCCTGGTGTTTATGCAAGCTCCTTGGGTAACGGTATTGCAAAACCTGTCATACGCGGAATGCAAGGAATGCGCGTGGTGACCCTCGTAAATGGTTTGCGTCTTGAAGGACAGCAATGGGGTGGGGACCACGGTTTAGGCATTGGTGAGTTGGCATTAGGGTCAGTAGAAGTAATTAAAGGTCCTGCCTCGGTGCTTTATGGTGCCGATGCACTTGGTGGGGTGGTGTATTTGGTGGACGAGCCCTACGAGCGTATCGGTCAGCAAACGCTTGTTTTTCAGCAGAAATTTAATCAAAGTACCAAGGGGACAAGTTCAAGTTTTACTTTTAAAAAGAGTAGGGGGAATAAACGTTTTTTACTGGCAGGAAGCTACGCCAATCATGCAGACTTTCTTTTGCCCAATGGACTTTATGCAAAAAATTCACGCTTTCATGAGTCTGTAGCAAAGGCCTCCTATTCATGGTTTAAGCCCAATCAATTCCATCAGTTCAAGTATGCCTTCAATAACAATGTAACAGGAATACCGGGTCATACTCATGATTCCTTGGCTACTCCATTGAGTTTTCAAGTGCCCGTCCAGGCAAGGCGCTATTCATTACCTGCTCAATTTTTTACCAATCAGCTCTTGAGTTATGAATACAAATATTTTTCTCGAGGTCAGGAATTTAATCTGCTACTGGGGCAAACACACAATCGCTTGGTTGAGTACGATGAAAAGGTAACCAAACCATTTATGGAAATGGATTTGTTGAATTCCATCTACCAAATCAAATGGACTAAAAAATGGCACAGTCAACAATTGATCATGGGTGTAGCTGGAATGCTACAAATGAACCTCAATGCGCCAATTGCCGAAGACGAACTCTTGCCCAACGCGCTCACTTTTGATCAAGGGCTTTTTGGTCTTTATAAATATGATTTATCACCCAAACACTTCATTCAGGTCGGGCTTCGCCAAGATTTACGCTGGATTCAAACACAAGCTTTAACTGAGTCAATACTCAAGCGTTATGCAAGCCCGAATGTTTCTGCTGGTTGGTCTTGGCAAATGTTAAAAACCTTGCGTCATCGCGTCAATTTTTCAAGTGGCTTTCGGGCACCACATACAAGTGAACTTCTTGCCGATGGCTTTCATCACGGTGCTTTGCGTTATGAAATCGGAGACAGCAATTTGGTTCCGGAGCGCAGTTTGCAACTTGATTGGTCGTGTGAATGGAATGCTGAGCACGGCAGCCTTACCTTCAATCCCTATCATGCTTGGGTGCACAACTACATTTACATTCAACCCAATGGATCAACTATCGATGGCATTCCTGTATTTACCTATGAACAACTGGATTTTGGCCGTCTTTATGGCCTTGATCTCAGCGCACATTACCATCCGCATTGGATGCATAACTTGCATTGGGAGGGCAATTTTTCATATGTAAATTTTCAAAGTCCTCAGGATAGCGCCATCTCTTTTTTACCTCCAACTCGACTACAAAATGAGCTGCTATATCATTGGGAATTCAAAGGGAATATTCAAAAACTAGAACTCAGTTGTAGCCATAGCTGGTTACTTGCTCAAATGCGCGTTGCCTATCAAGAAACACCAAGTGATGGTTACAACTTACTGCATTTAACTGCCCGAGTTTACATGGAGCAGAAGGGTACATGGATCCTTCAAGCGGGTGTTCAAAATCTCACCAACAAGACGTATATCGATCATCTTTCGCGTCTTAAAAATATTGGAATGCCGGGTCCTGGTCGGCATTTCTACTTGAGTTTGAAATACAGGGTACAAAAATCAATTAAATAGATGGAAATGAAAAAAATTATTTTAAGTTCGACAATATTAGGTTTTTTGACACTTTCTTGCGGTAAAAATAAATGTGCAGAATGCCATTACGATGGGCCGACCGGAGAGGTTGAAATGGGGGCTTTTTGTGGCGATGAACTTCACGATTTGGAAGAGCTAGGAACCTATACGGATAGTCTGAATAACTCCTATGTGGTGCATTGCGGCGAGCATTGATATGAAGAACTTATCAACATTTCTGGTATTTGTTGATAAGTGCAAACCCCTGAAGTTGTCATGCTGACACAAAGGGCCTAATTTTATTCTAGAATTGGTCCTATGTTTGACGACGAAGAAGAATTTAACGACAGTAGCTTAAATGAGGATATCGAGCATTTTGAGGCGCACCTCAAAGGGCAATCGCTCAAATTCATTGATAGCGATCGTCTTGAGGGCCTTATCGATCACTACCTCATTCAAGGTCAGTTCAATAAAGCCAAGATTGCAGCCGAATTTGGTATGTATCAATTCGCCTATAATCCACTTTTTAAATTGCGTAAAGCGCAAGCCTTGGGTGGTTTGGGTTTATTGCAAGAAGCGCTTGAATGTATCATTCAGCTCGAAAAGCAAGAAATTGAAAGTGCTGAACTGCATTTGACCAGGGCATCAATACATGCTCAGCAACGCGAGCATAAACAAGCGATACGTTATTTCAAGTTGGCCTTGGCACATTCTGATATTGCCGAACACGATTATATCTATCTTGATATTGCCATAGAATATGAAAGATTGCACCAATATCAAGACGCCATTGACACACTCCATCAGGCACTTCAAGCAAACAAACACAATGAAGCAGCACTTTATGAATTGGGGCGTTGTTATGATGCACTTGGCGCAACTGAAGCATCCATTGAAGCTTATCTCAAATTTATTGATGAGCAGCCCTATTCCAGTACGGCCTGGTATAACTTAGGAAATGCATATAGTAAGCTTGAAAATTTCGATAAGGCAGTTTGGGCCTATGAATATGCAATCCTCATCAATGAAGAATTCGGACCAGCGCATTTTAATCTTGGGAATGCTTTTCTATCCATTGAAAAATACCACAAATCCATTGAACATTTTGAGTTGTGCATGAAATACGATGGCGATGATGCTATGGCACTTTGTTATATAGGAGAGGCCTACGAGCAACTCAATGAATTACCCTTATCGAAGCATTATTACAAATTAAGTATAGATCTTGAGCCGATGTTGCCTGAAGCTTGGCTGGGCTTGGGTATCGTAGAGGATATGCTCGGCAACACCAAAGAAGGTATTGTGCTGATACAAAAAGCCCTGGATTACGATTCTGAAAATGCAGGTATTCATCATGTGCTAGCTGGTGCTTATCAAAAAATTGAATGCAATGCGGAGGCCAGTTACCACTATTTAAAAAGCCTAGAATTGGATCCTTCGGACCAAGAAGCTTTTACCGATTACATTGAATTTTTATGTGCCTCATCTTTGATTGAAGCTCAGGCTTACTTGCAAAATATAGAGGCTCATGATGTCAATTTCAGTTTGGCACAATTACATTTAGTGAGTATCAAATGGAAGATGGGTCAGCATGCAGAAGCCAAGCACCTTTTTGCAATGTGTTTGCAACGAGACCCCACCGGGGCCAAGCAGATTTTTGAAATTAATCCACAGCTCCTAGACGACAACGATTTTTTACATTTAGCAAACTAATATGAATTTTAAACTTTCTTTTATACCGAAACGCAGTGATAAACCACGTAACAAAGGGGTAACCATGATGATGGATAAAGGCCTCGGCTTGCGTGAAACTGAACACTTCATTGAGGCTTCAGGTCACTTGACTGATATTGTCAAGTTTGGTTTTGGAACAGCCTTTGTCACAAAGCAATTAGAAGAAAAAATTAAAATGTACAAAGATGCAGGTATCAGACCATATTTTGGCGGCACCTTATTTGAGGCATTTTATGCGCGTGGAATGTTCAAAGACTTCTTGAAATTGCTGGATAAATACAAATTAGATTTGGCAGAAATTTCTGATGGATCGATCATCATTCCGCACGATGAAAAATGTAAACTCATTCACGAGCTCTCACAGAGCCGCACTGTAATGTCCGAGGTGGGCTCCAAAGACAGTGGCATTTTGATATCACCTGCCAAGTGGGTGCGCTTGATGAAAGCAGAGCTAGAGGCAGGAAGTTGGAAGGTCATAGCTGAAGGAAGGGAGGCTGGAAACGTGGGTGTATTTAGGCCCAACGGTACCGCACACACGCTATTAATCAATCGCATTATCGCCAACGTCAAACCTGAAGATATCCTTTGGGAGGCGCCACAAAAAAACCAGCAAGTTTGGTTCATAAAATTGTTTGGCGCAGAAGTCAACCTAGGGAATATTGCCCCCAACGATATGATTCCACTCGAGTGCTTGAGATTGGGTCTGCGCGGCGACACTTTCTTTGACTTCTTGCCTAAATCTTATGCAGATCGTCTCAAACAAGTCAACGACGAGACCGACGACTTTGAGGATGAACAAGAATAAATTAGAGTCTATATACCAAAAACACCAGCAAATTTTAGGGCATCAAGGTCCAATTTATGCCCTAAGTCAAGATGCTGCTTTTTATTATTCTGCTTCGTCAGATAAGTATGTTGCTCGGTGGCATAAAGCAACGGGCCAACAAGACACTTTTGCCGTTCGTTGTACAGAGGCTCCATTTAGTATTTTAGTCGTTGAAGGATTGAATCTATTGGTGCTAGGTCTTGCTAATGGCCATCTGCATTTGATCCATACAGAGCAACGAAAAGAAATCAAGCACCTAACCCTGCATCAAGCCGCAGTGTTTGCGCTTGCCTACAATCCATGGACAAAACATTTTTACACGGCTGATGCCGATGGATTGTTATGCATTTGGGATCAAAGCTGGACTTTATTACTTCAACAACCTTTGGCCTGTGGCAAAATACGTCATATAGAAGTAAATACGGATGGATCTACCTTCTTTTTGGCATGCGCCGATGGAATGGTGCGGCAAATAGATGCCGTTTTTTTTAATGAAATTCAACAATTCCAAGCGCATAGCGAAGCGTGTACAACACTGAGTGTATTGCCAAATGGCCAGTTTTTGAGTGGTGGTAAAGATGGTTATGTCAGGCGATGGGCAGCAAATGGAACAAAAATAGCTGCGTTTCCTGCACATCTTGGAACCATTTACCAGCTTAAACAGCTAGATGCTTCTTGTTACGCTACTGTCTCGAGAGATAAAACAATAAAAATATGGCAACTTCTCGACGACCAAATTGCACAGCGCATAGATATGCAAATGGCCTCACATCGCCATTCCATCAATGCCTTATTGATTACCAACAACGGATTTCTTACTGCCGGCGACGACAAAAGAATCATTGAATGGCGCAGGTCATAAATCAAAAGCCTTATTTTTAACCTATGAAATGGCTGATCATCGTTATCGTATTGAATACAATGCCTTTAAGTGCACAATTTCAATTTAATTTTTCAAACGCCATCCAAGTTATTTCAGATGGTCAAATATTAGACAAAGCATGGGATGGTGGGCTCAATACTCCTCAATTCTCAACCCTTGACTATAATTATGACGGACTCGATGACTTGCTCATTTTTGACCGCAGCGCCAATCAATTAAGGGTTTATAAGGCTATACAAAATGGTGCGAATTTTTCTTATGAGCTAGACCCCCGAGCTCATCTCTTCTTTCCGCCCAATCTAACTTATCGCCTCACCACTTTTGATTATGATCAGGATGGTAAAAAAGATTTATTTTGCTATGCTGTTGGTGGTATCATGGCATATCGAAACGTAGGGTCAGCGTCAAGTGGGTTGCAGTGGCAAGCTTACAGCCCATATTTGGTATCAGATTATGAAGGACCTGTACTGAATTTATATATCAGTGGAGCGGACATTCCAGCGCTAGTTGATGTGGAAGGTGATGGCGATATGGATATTTTGACCTATCACATTAGTGGTGAATACCTACAATATCACCAAAACCAGAGTCAAGAATTATATGGTCATTCGGATTCCTTGATTTTTGTGCTCAAGAATCGATGCTGGGGAAAGTACCGAGAAGATGTGACAAGCAATTCATTGTTTTTAAACGACTCGAGCCCTTATTGCAATGAGGGGAATGTTTCAAACCCTGAATTGAAGCCCAATGAGGCTGCCAAAGCACATGCGGGCTCAACGGTTTTAGCCTTAGACCTTGATAATTCCGGCGTACTTGATCTTGTGCTTGGCGATGTAGCTTATGGAAATTTGATTAGATTAATGAACGGCGGCACAGCACCCAATACCAATTCCCCAATGGTAAGTGCCGATTATAATTTCCCAAGTAACAGCATCGCTGCAAATGTCCAACTTTTTGCAGCTGCCTATTTTTTGGATGTTGATTTTGATTCGAACAAAGACCTTATTGTCGCCCCAAATGCCAATAATGTTTCTGAAAATGAAAATAGCGTTTGGTATTATAAAAACTTGGGCACCAATCAAGCACCAACTTTTGTTTTTCAAGAAAATGACTTTCTTCAGCAAGAAATGATTGACCACGGATTTGGCTCTGTTCCATTGGTTGTTGACCTAAACGCCGACGGATTATTGGATTTACTGGTCGCTAATTTTTTTGCTTATCAACCGGTTCTTGATAAGGTATCTAGGATTGCTTATTACCAAAATATGGGCACCAATGTATCTCCTGAATTACTGCTTATAGATGAAGATTTGCTCAACTTGTCGAGTGCTAATTTAGGATTGCGCTTACTGCCCGCAGTTGGCGATTTGAACGGCGATGGCATGCCAGATTTATTACTTGGAAATGATTTAGGGCAAATCATATATTTTTTAAATTCCAGCACCCCAACGAATCTCAGCTTTCAACTGCAAACAACAGCACTTGTCGATCAGAATAACACACCCATCCAAGTACCGCTTTTTTCCGCACCTCAACTTTTTGATTACAATGCTGACGGCTTATTAGATTTGCTTATTGGTCATAAGGGTGGCACGATTTATTATTACCAAAATACAGGCTCTATTTCAGCTCCGCAATTTTCTTTAGTAACAACAAATCTTGGCGGAGTAAGTGTGCAGAGCAATGGTCCGGATGGTTTCTCAGTTCCTCATTTTTTTCAATACCAAGACACAACGTATTTATTCGTAGGAGCGCTTGATGGCCGTATACATTTTTACGATAGCATTTCGGTAGCAGCGAACCAAATTTTTCATGAGCGCAGCGAGGACTTTCTTGGTCTGAGTGCTCAAATTGGTGCCTATGCTTCAGCATGTGTAGCTAATCTTGACAATGATGCTCATTTAGAGCTATATGTCGGGCAAGATTTAGGCGGTGTTTTTCTGCTTGAAAATGAGCCAGGATCCGATCTAAGTGCAAGTGTTGGCCAGGTAATGAAATGTGTAATATACCCAAATCCTACCAATGGGAGTATTCGAATTAAGGGCATCACAGGACAACTTTCAGCTGCAATTTACGACCTTACTGGGCAGCACTTAATGGCCTTTGATGCCATCACAGATGGCCAAACTTTTGATTTAGCTCATTTGAGTGCTGGAACCTATTTATTTGTTTTGGCAAATGGCCAAACCACGCTATTTTGTAAAGAGTAAATTATTTAATTTTTAAACTCAAAAGTTCTTGCCCGTTGAGTGCTGCTGTGAGTGTGTCTCCAATTTGAACTGGGCCCACGCCCGCAGGGGTGCCTGTAAATAGCAAATCTCCGGTTTTCAGCGTAATGAATTGCGAAACATAGGCAATTAGTTGATCTATACTGAAGATAAAATCTTTGGGATGACCAATTTGCTTGAGTTCACCATTTTGGAATAGCTGAAAAGTTGCGTTTTCAAGATCGACATTTTGCTTGTCTACCCAAGTACTTGAGATAGGCGCACTGTGGTCAAAACCTTTGGCGCGCTCCCAAGGAAGGCCTTTTTCTTTACAGAGTTGTTGGATATCTCGCGCAGTAAAATCAATTCCTAAAGTAAATTGGCTGTAGTATTTAGAAGCAAATTTTGGCTGAATATACTTTCCAACTTTGTCAATGCGCACAACAAGTTCACACTCAAAATGGAGTTCTTTTGTAAATTTAGGATAATAAAAGTCGCCTTCTTTGAGTAAGGCAGTGTCGGGCTTCAAAAAATATATGGGCTCTGTGGGCAACGGGGAATTCATCTCCTTTGCATGATCGGCATAGTTACGGCCAATACAGATGATTTTCATGGTTTTTTGAATTTGTTTTTGAGCAATTCGAGCTTATCATCCATCATTTGAGTGCCATTGGCCGTTTTGATGCGCTCCATTTCTTTTCGTAAAACCAATTTGGTTGAGCGTGGAAAGTCGGCCTCGAGCATCCAACCGTAATAACCTGGTTCAGTTTTGAGCACTTCAGCTACGGTCTTGCCTTTGTGTTTTCCGAAATTGTAACACACTTCCATTTGCTCATTAAAGGATAATCTGCCGGCGAAATCGGCATTTTTTTGATTGCCTACTGTAGAGAATTGTGCCAAGCCTTCGATATCTGAAGAGAGGTCGGCGTATTTTTCAGTTTGTGCCTGAAGCACTTCTAAGGTGGCTAGGGTGTCAAAGAGAGCGTTATGTGCATTTTCAATCGTTTTTCCACAATAGAATTGGTAGGCCGCAGCAAGTGTGCGTTGTTCCATTTTGTGAAAAATATTTTGCACGTCTACAAAATGACGTGCGCCTAAATCAAAATCAATATCACAACGCAATAATTCTTCAGAAAGCACTGGAATATCAAACCTATTAGAGTTGTATCCCGCTAGGTCAGCATCACCAATGAAAGTGATGAGTTTGGGCGCAAGTTCTTTGAAAGTGGGCGCATTGACAACCATCTCATTTGAAATGCCATGGATGGCCGCTATTTCATCAGGAATAATTTGCTCTGGATTGACTAACTCGTTGAGGGTTTCGCTACGCCCGTCCTCAAAAAGTTTGATAATGGCGATTTGAACTATGCGGTCAGTTGTAATTTGAAGCCCAGTGGTCTCGAGGTCAAATACACAAAGCGGCCGCTTGAGTTTTAGTGCCATTTATATTAATGTTTCTGGATCGAATTGTTCAAGATAGTCTGCAACTCGACGCACAAATTGCCCGCCAAGGGCGCCATCTACCACACGGTGATCGTAGGAGTGAGATAAAAACATTTTGTGGCGAATTCCAATCAAATCCCCATCTGGAGTTTCAATAACCGCCGGTACTTTTCGAATAGCCCCAAGTGCAAGTATAGCAACCTGTGGCTGATTGATAATTGGCGTACCCATAACGTTGCCAAAGGTACCTACGTTGGTAACCGTATAGGTGCCTCCTTGAATATCTTCGGGCTTGAGCTTGTTGTTGCGTGCATTGTTTGCCAGTTCATTCACGCTTTTAGCTAAGCCAACAAGGTTCATGCGGTCAGCATTTTTAATCACTGGAACGATAAGATTTCCACTTGGAAGTGCTGCAGCCATTCCAATATTGATGTCTTTGCGCTTGATGATATTGGTTCCCGAAACTGAAACATTGATCATTGGGAAGTCTTTGATGGCTTTGGCTACCGCTTCAATAAAAATAGGGGTAAAGGTGAGGTTTTCACCTTCTCGTTTCTTGAATTCATTTTTGTTTCGCTCGCGCCACTTGACGATCGTGGTTACATCAGCCTCTACATAGGAGGTGACATGTGGAGATACGTGCACAGACATGACCATGTGTTCGGCAATGAGTTTGCGCATTCGGTCCATTTCAATGATTTCGTCGCCGCTATTTGCCATAACTACGGGCTCTTTGATAGCGATAGTGTTGCCTGTTGGAGCAGCAGAGTCTCTAACACTTGGAGCCTTGGCTTGTGTAGTGTTTGGTGCTGTAGAACCAATTGGGTTGTTACCCCGGTTGTCTAGGTAGGAAAGAATGTCTTTTTTGGTGACACGCCCATCTTGACCTGTTCCATTAATTTGAGCCAATTCTTCTTGACTAATATTTTCTTTTTGCGCTATGTTGCGCACCAAGGGCGAATAAAAACGACCTTCTGAGCTTTTAATAACTGACTCTTCTGCTTTATGTAGGCTAGGAGTTTGCTCATTTATTGTGGGTCCTTCAGAGTTTTGTGCTGTCATTGAGGGAGCTGCATCTTCAACTGAATTTTCTGGGGCGCTTGCACTGCCATCCGTAGACAAAATCGCAATCACATCGCCTACCTGGGCAACTTGGTCTTTCTCGAATAAAATTTGAATTAGAGTGCCAGCAGCTTCTGAGGGCAATTCGTTGTCCACTTTATCTGTAGCAACCTCAACAAGAGGTTCGTCCATTGCTACTGTATCGCCCACTTGTTTGAGCCAATTGGTAATGGTTGCTTCGGTTACGCTTTCTCCCATTTTAGGAAGTCGTATTTCTATTTGAGCCATGTATTGTTAATTGATGTCTTTGCTTGCAAAATTAAGGAAATTCGGTAAATATCAGTGTGTGTCATTATCGAGCATATGTAGCTGATTCCAAACAGAAAGTAAATCGTAGCTAAGCCGATAAGACTTCATATAAATAAATGCTTGTAAGTCAAAAGCTTGGTCCTGATTGAATTGAGGGCGAAGAATAAAACCCTTGACTTTTTTAGATGAAGGAGAGGGTGTGCCGATACCTACGAAAGAAAGCTGCCCCAGAGCGATTTGCACCAGATTTCTCATGAATCTTTGCGGATTTTTGTATTTCCAAATCAATAGTGGGCTCAAGCATAAAAAAATCAGAGACATGAGCACATCAAAAAGTCTTTTGAGTCTTTTGTTGGCGGGCAGTTGCAGCGCATCAAAATGCAAGTTATAATAGGCGCCTGCTTGGTCTATCGATGAACTTCCAATCAAGTAGCTAGTGTCTGGTTGTGCAATCTTGTATTCTAAACTGAGGTTCGCAGTATCGGCCATCAATTGAATGGTATTGGAAGCACCGAAGTCTTTTGCTGAAAAAATAAGTTCATTGATCTGATGCACCCGAATGATGTCTTGAAGCTCAGTGGTGTTTAAGGAATCCGTGCTAGGATTGATTTGTTGGATATGATCAATTTCGGGATAGGTAAGACCCAGAAGCTCTTCAATACGGTTAAATTCTTCGGCATTGGCAATAATGCCAAAGCGCTTTTTAGGAAGTTTGCCAAAGTTTATATTACCATAACGGATAAGGTCTTGGATCACTCTTCCAGCGTAAAAGACTCCGGTGAATCCCATGGCGCCCAATAAGATAAACAATCTTGAAAATTGCCATTCTTTAGGGAATAGGGCATAAGCTACTAAAATTACCACCGTGGCAATAAAGGTACTTTTCCAAATTTGATGAATACGGCTTCCTTTGTCGTAGAGACCAAAAAGCCAGGTGCAAAATATCCAAATCAATATATAGGTCGGACTCAGATAGGTGTAGGCCATATCGGGAAACTCAATTTCATTTTTTTGCCATTGGCTGCCCAGTAAGCGCAGTATCATGTAAGTTCCGAAGGCATCATACAAGGGCCAGCTGACTTTTTGTAAAACTCTCTTTGCTATAGAAAGGCTTGCCCTTAAATAAATCGCCGTATGAATTGCAATTGAAAAGAACTTGGCATAGCGCTCCGAAAAATGCTTTTTTGCAAAAATGATCATTGCATTGTAGAATACAAAAACATAGTTCAGGGAACCTTTTTTGGTGCTTTCTCCTTTGTAGTGAATGATTTTAGTTTCAGGAAAATAAACATTGGTAAAACCACCCAATTGAATGCGATATGATAAGTCAATATCCTCTCCATACATGAAGAAAGCTTCATCTAATAAGCCTACCTTGAGAAGGGCATCTGAACGCAACATCATAAAGGCACCACTCAATACATCCACCTCGTTGATCTCAAATTCATCAAGGTAACCCAAGTGGTAAGTGCCAAAGCGCTTGCTCTTAGGGAAAAGCGTAGCTAAGCCAAAAATTTTATAAAACGAAACAGCTGGAGTGGGTAGTCCTCGTTTGGATTCAGGTAAAAATTTTCCTTTACCGTCCAGCATGCGTACCCCAAGGCCACCCACCTTTGTATGCTTATCCATGTAGGCAACACATTTAAAAAATGTGTCTTGCTCAACAACTGTATCAGGGTTTAGCAACAATACATAACGCCCCTTACATTGCATGATGGCCTGATTGTTGGCCTTAGAAAAACCGAGATTTTCTGTATTGGCATAAAGATGCACATTTGGAAATTTTTTACCAACCATTTCCACAGATCCGTCTACACTGTTGTTGTCTACAACAAAAACTTCCACATTTAGTTGCTGGCTTGCGGCTCCAACACTATTAAGACATTGCTCTAAAAAATTGGCAACATTATAATTGACAATAACAACACTAAGATCAATTGGCTGGTCTCTCATTTTTGGGCTATACAGGAGATTTCAATCGGAACATCGAGTGGAAGTCTAGCCACTTCAACAGTTTGTCTTGCAGGTGCTACACCACTAAAAAATGCTGCATAAGTTTCATTCACCACCTGAAAATCATTGAGATCTTTTAAAAAGATACTCACCATCACCACATCGTCTTTATCGAACCCGGCTTCGGTTAGGAGGTTTTCAATATTCTCTAAAACACGCTGGGTAGCTACGGCTATGGTCGTTATTTCAAGTGAGCCTGTTTGAGGGTTCAAAGGGATTTGCCCACTTATATAAAGTGTATGGCCTTTGAGTATTGCTTGACTGTAGGGGCCAACAGGAGCCGGTGCGTTTGGAATTTGAATAGCTTTTTTTGTTGAGGTCATGCCAAATGCTTGAATTTACTACTTTTGCAAAGTAACAAAAAACAAGCTACGTGAGGGTTCTTTTGATCGATTTTTATGATTCCTTTACGTACAATCTTGTGCATTACCTAGAAGGATTTGATTTGGCTCTCGATGTCATACGCTTCGATGAAATTGATCATTCTTTGTTGCCCGATTACGACGCCTTTGTGTTGTCACCCGGGCCAGGTTTGCCCAAAGATAAAGAAGGTTTATTTTCTTTTTTGGAACAAATGGTGGGGCGCAAACCCATCCTAGGAGTTTGCCTTGGGATGCAAGCACTGACAGAGTACTTAGGGGGTTCGCTTGAGAATCAAGCGCTTGTAAAACATGGTTGTCAGGAAGTGATTGATATTCATGCAAAAAGTGGTTTGTTTAAAAATTTACCCGATGCGCTCGAAGTGGGTTTATATCATTCTTGGAAAGTAAAGTGTCCTAAGCAATGGATCACTGCAAGCTCCAAAACAAAGGTTCCAATGGCTATAGAGGTGCCCCAAAAAAAGGTTTACGGTGTACAGTTTCATCCTGAATCTATTATGACTCCACATGGTATAGAAATTTTGCACAACTTTATACAAATTGTTCACAGTGTCTAAATTCTTAATTTTTTCTTTTTTCGTTCTTTTAAATGGGCTGGTTCGCTCGCAATCTTGCACCGGATACTGGATTACCATAGACGATGCTACAGGGTTAAAAAAATCGGTCGTTGAACTATATAAAAAAGAGGGAAAGCTCTACGGGAAGGTAGTCTACATATACAAGCGTGGAAAGGATGGCCCCAACTCAAAATGCACGGAGTGCAGCGGAAAACTATTCAATCAGCCTATTATGGGAATGCTCGTTTTGAGAAATATGAGTTGGGATGGTTCGAGGTGGGAAGGAGGCACTATTTTAGACCCTGACAATGGCAAAACCTATGATTGTACCATTTGGCTCAATGCCAATAACCACGATAGATTGAACGTGAGAGGATACATTGGTCCATTTTTTCGAACCCAAGAATGGATCAGGATAGAGAGTATTCCAAAAGATTAAACTTTTTGAAGGTTTAATTGTTTGAAACGTAACAATCTCCCATATCATGAATCGAATTTTTCAAACTGCCTTATTTTCTTTCATCTGCACGTCTTTTTTTTCACAAACGGGTTATTTGTCTGGCAAGATTACCAATTTAGCGAACGGCACTTCGGTATCTCCAGCCAAGGTTAATATCATAGAATTGCAAGAATTGCGGGCCGTAGATCTCGATGGAAAATTTGCTTTTGAAGGACTTGCCCCAGGTATTTATACAGTTAAATTTACCGCTCCTGGTTTCCAAGAAAAAATTCAGTCCGAGGTACTCATTACCAATGCAAGACCAACGGAGTTGAACGTAGAACTCGAAGAACGCGTTCAAACTTCCAAGGACATCAAAGTCACTGCCGCCCCTTTTGTGCGTAAATTGGAATCGCCAAATTCACTCAAAACTTTGAGTGCAACAGAAGTCGAGCGCCTACCAGGTGCCAACCGCGATGTAAGTAAGGTAATTGCAGCGCTTCCGGGCGTTGCGGCAAGGGCCACTTTTCGCAACGATATCATTATCAGAGGAGGTTCTCCTGGCGAAAATAAATTTTATCTAGATGGTATCGAGGTGCCCAATATCAATCATTTTGCCACACAAGGAAGTAGTGGGGGCCCAGTTGGCCTGCTCAATGTAAATTTTATCCGCGAAGTGGAGTTTTACTCAGGTGCATTTCCTGCAAATCGAGCCAACGGGCTCTCTTCTGTACTTTCTTTCAAACAAAAAGACGGCAACAAGGATGCCTTGATAACCAATTTTGCTCTAGGTTCCTCTGATGCAGCCCTGACCTTAGATGGTCCAATAGGGCAAAAGGGTGATTTTATTTTTTCACTTCGTAGGTCTTATTTACAGTTTTTATTTGCCGCACTCAAATTACCCATTCTGCCTACCTACAATGACTATCAATTTAAATTTAATTTTCAGCTCACCCCAAAAGATAAATTGTCTGTCATTGGTTTGGGTGCGCTTGATCAATTTGGGCTCAATGATCAGGTCAATAACGGCCTAACTGATACCAATCAAATCAAGTACAATAATTTCATTTTAGGAAATCTTCCTATGCAAGGGCAGTGGAATTATACAATGGGTGCAGTGTGGCAACATGCATCTAAGTCCTCTATTCAGACGGTGGTAGCGAGTAGGAATATGCTCAATAACCGCGCATATCGCTACAAGGACCGCATTGAAGAACCACAATATCTTTTGCAAGACTACAGTTCTTTTGAAGCAGAAAATAAATTGCGTGTTGAACATACCTATTTAAAGAATGGTTGGCGATGGAATATAGGGTTGGGTTATGAATTTGCCAAATATTTTAACGACACTTATCAGCAACTGACCATTTTTGGACAACCCGCCGTTATTGATTTTCAGTCTGAATTGAACTTGCATAAATATGCTGCATTCAGTCAACTCGGCAAAGCTTTTATGAATGAAAGATTGCGTTTGTCATTAGGAGTGCGTGCCGATGGTACTACTTATAGCACACAAATGCGCAACCCATTTAAGCAGTTTTCTCCAATGTTTTCAGCATCATACAGACTCACTGAAAATTTAGCTATCAATGCCAACATCGCGCGTTACCATCAATTGCCTGCCTATACCATCCTTGGGTATAGAGACGCCACAGGAAATTTAGTCAATGCGCAAAACGGTTTGCGCTACATTCAAGCAGATCATTTTGTTTTTGGGACAGAATACCTCTTCAAATGGAATGCCAGGGTTACACTTGAGGGTTTTTACAAGAAGTATAACTATTACCCATTCTCCACAAAAGATTCCATTTCATTGGCCAATATTGGTTCTGATTTTGGCGTGGTAGGCAATGAGGCGGTAAGCTCGAGTTCATCGGGTAGGAGCTATGGTTCTGAATTTTTATATCAGCAAAAGCTCTACAAAGGATTTTATGCAGTACTGGCCTACACTTGGGTGCGTTCGGAATTCCGGGATAAAAATAATGTGTATGTTCCAACTTCTTGGGACAGCCGCCATATTGTTTCATTAACAGGTGGCAAACGCTTCAATAATGGCTGGGAGTTTGGTATGCGCTGGCTATATTCAGGTGGCGCACCCTATACGCCATATAATGTAGCGACCTCTTCCTTAACCGCTAATTGGGATGTCAATGGAGTAGGTTTATTAGATTACTCGCAACTCAACAGCGCTAGAGAGTCAAGTTTTCATCAATTAAATGTGCGCGTTGATAAAAAGCTATACCTTAAGAAGTTCAATATGAATTTCTATTTGGATATTCAAAATGTCTATGGATACAAGGCAAAATTGGCACCAATCTTGCTTGTCGAGACCGATGCCAACAACCAACCCGTGCTTGATGCCAACGACCCAACGCGCTACCAAACCAAACTCATCGAAAACGCCTCGGGTATTGTGCAGCCGACTATAGGTATCATTATCGAGTTCGTTACCAAAAAAGCGAAATAAATGTTACACATCTTTTTTTAAAAAAGTGGTATCTTTGCACCCAAATTAATTATACACATGGCAACCAACAGAACATTTACTATGCTCAAGCCCGATGCGATTGAAAACGGTCATATGGGCAAAATTATCGATATGATCATCGGCGCAGGCTTTCAGATCAAGGCAATGAAATATACTCAATTGACTGAGGCGCAGGCTAAGGCTTTTTACGAGGTTCATGCTGAGCGTCCGTTTTACGGAGAACTTGTTGAGTATATGACAAGCGGCCCAATTGTGGCAGCAATTCTTGAAAAAGAAAATGCAGTTGCAGATTTTCGTACCCTTATCGGTGCTACCGACCCAGCAGAAGCTGCAGACGGAACTATTCGCAAGGCTTATGCTGAAAGCAAAGGTCGCAACGCCGTACACGGTTCTGATTCAGATGAAAATGCAGAAATAGAAGGTAAATTTCATTTCGCAGCGAACGAAATTTTTTAATTTCACGCTATCAATAGATTTAAAGACCGCTTAAGCGGTCTTTTTTTATGCAATAGACAATGAAATTCTCAGAAGCCATAGAAACCCGTCGTACTTTCGGTATCATCTCGCATCCGGATGCTGGAAAAACAACACTCACTGAAAAACTTCTGCTCTTTGGAGGAGCTATCCAAACTGCAGGTGCTGTAAAGAATAATAAAATAAAGAAAACGGCTACTTCCGATTTCATGGAAATCGAAAAACAACGTGGTATTTCTGTAGCGACTTCCGTCATGGCTTTTGGCTACAATGGCAAACAAATAAATATCCTTGACACACCTGGTCACAAAGATTTTGCTGAAGACACCTTCAGAACCCTTACTGCAGTTGATAGCGTAATACTCGTCATTGACTGTGCCAATGGTGTGGAGGCTCAGACAGAGCGCCTTATGGAAGTATGCCGGATGCGCAATACGCCGGTGATCATTTTTATCAATAAAATGGACCGGGACGGAAAGGAGGCTTTTGACCTACTCGATGAATTAGAGGCTAAACTGAATATTAAAGTGTGTCCACTTACATGGCCAATTGGAATGGGCGATCGCTTTTTGGGAGTCTATAATATTTATCAGAAAGGGCTCAATTTATTTTCAGCCAATAAAACCAAAATTTCTGAAGATGTGATTTCCATTGCGGATCTTTCAGATTCGAGTTTGGATCAAATCATCGGAGAGGCTCCCGCAGTAGAACTTCGCGAGGAAATTGATATGATTGAAGGAGTTTATGACTCTTTTGATAGAAATACTTATTTAGCAGGTGAGGTGGCACCCGTATTCTTTGGTTCAGCAGTCAACAACTTTGGCGTAAAAGAGCTCCTCGATACATTTTGCGAGATTTCTCCATCGCCACGGGGCCGACAGACTGACTTGCGCGAGATTTATCCTACCGATGAGCGTTTTTCAGGATTTGTATTTAAAATTCATGCCAACCTAGATCCAAAACACCGTGACCGCATTGCCTTTTTGCGCATCGTTTCGGGAAAATTTGAACGCAATAAGTTTTATCATCACGTCAGATTGAATAAAGACATGAAGTTTCCAAACCCAACTTCATTTATGGCCCAGGATAAAAGTGTCATTGACGATGCTTATCCTGGAGATGTGATTGGTCTTTATGATACAGGGTCTTTTAAGATTGGTGATACACTCACCACCGGAGAGAAGATGATGTTCAAAGGCATTCCGTCGTTTTCACCGGAAATTTTTCAAGAACTTGAAAATTTAGATCCGCTCAAATCTAAGCAACTTGATAAAGGCATACGCCAGTTGATAGATGAAGGGGTAGCGCAGCTTTTCATTCAACAGCCTGGTAATCGAAAAATTGTTGGTACCGTAGGGCAATTGCAATTCGAAGTTATTTCATATCGCTTGATCCATGAATATGGCGCCAATTGCCGATTTGTACCTCGAAATTATTATAAAGCATGCTGGATTACTTCCTCTAATGCCGAACAACTCGCTTCATTTGAGCGCGCCAAGAGCAATTATATTGCGCTCGACAAGGATGAAAATCTGGTGTTTTTAGCAGAAACACCATTTTTATTACAAATGGCAGAACAAGATTATCCAGACCTTACTTTTCATCAAACTTCGGCCTTTAAATTAGAAGGTTAAAAAATTCTTGATTTAAATCAAGAGGCCCTTTTGAGTAAATCAATTATTTTAGTATCAAATAATTGCTATGTCGAATTCATTAGAACGTCGTTCGTTTTTATCCCGCATGGGTTTGGGCCTAGGGGCTTTGCTCGTGCAGCCTTTTTCAGTGTTTTCCAAAAATTCTCAAGCTACTATGCAAGCTCAACTCATTTTAAAAATGCGTCCGCTGGGCTTCCAGTGGGAAACCCTAGACCCTTTTCTCTTCTGCGTTCATCATGAAGATTTTTTCCCAAAAGGCAATGCTCAATTGGGGCCGGATCCTAAAAATTTTGAAGGCCGACATATGGGGCAAGACTTCATTGTAAAAGATGGTTTTCGCATGTATCATGGCTCAACTGTTCCGGGTTTTCCTGGGCACCCGCACCGAGGTTTTGAAACCATCACAGTGGTGCGTACTGGTTTAGTGGATCATGCCGATAGCATGGGGGCTGCGGGCAGATACGGCAATGGAGATGTGCAATGGATGACAGCCGGCAAGGGCGTTCAACATGCAGAAATGTTTCCACTTCTCAATCAAGACAAAGACAACCCCTTAGAGCTTTTTCAAATTTGGCTTAATCTGCCTAAAAAAAGCAAAATGGTGGCGCCGCATTTTAAGATGCTGTGGGCTGAATCGGTTCCAAAATTTAGTGTAGGTAACATTGGTTCTCAAACGCATTTTGAGGTCTTGGTCGGAAAATTCAATCAATATCAGTCTATCAACACCCCGCCCAACTCATGGGCAGCCGACCCTAGTAACCAAGTTGCCATCTATAATATACATTTAGAAGCTGGTGCTGATTTTGAATTGCCTGCTGCAGGCCCCGGTATCAACAGGAGTATTTATTATTACGAAGGAAACGGTTTACTGATAGGGGGGCAACAAATAGCACACTATCATGCGGCAGATGTCGATGCTGCACAAAATTGTATGCTAAAAAATGGTGCGGAAGTTTCAAAAGTGCTCGTTTTGCAAGGGCGCCCTATTAACGAACCTGTAGTGCAACATGGCCCTTTTGTGATGAATTCCAAAGAAGAAATTTATCAGGCTTTTCAAGATTACCAAAGTACACAATTCGGCGGTTGGCCTTGGCCTCGCTATGACCAAGTGCACGATGCTAAACTCGGGCGCTTCGCCAAACACGCCGATGGGCGCCTAGAGGAGCCGAAGGGGTAAGGGTATAAAAAAAGTCCACTTTGAAAGAAGTGGACTTTTTTTGTGATTCCGCTGGGATTCGAACCCAGGGCCCATACATTAAAAGTGTATTGCTCTACCAGCTGAGCTACGGAATCGGCCGTTTTGAGGGTGCAAATATACATTAAATCTTTAGATTCATCAAAGAAATTGTTGGTATTTTTGATAAAAAAATAAAAGGCATTTGCAAAGTGCTGATTGCCAAAAGCCTAGTCTAACGAATGAATTATATTTTTCTCATAGGAATGATGGGGGCAGGAAAGTCAACTGTTGGCAGCGCACTAGCCAAAGAATTGACTATACCTTTTATCGATACGGATGAACAAATAGTGCATTTGGAAGGCGCCTCAGTTAGTGAAATTTTTAGATTAAAAGGGGAGGCGTATTTTCGCGGAATAGAAAAAAAAATCATTGCCAATCTTTCTGAAAAACCTTGCATAGTAGCTTGCGGTGGAGGCTTGCCCTGCTATGGCAAGCAAATGGAGGTGCTCAAAGAAAAGGGCACTGTGGTTTATCTTGAAGGCTCACCAGAATTGCTTTACAAGCGCATTGAAAAGGATTTACAAAGGCCATTGCTCACGGATTTTAAAACTTATCAAGCCCTGTTCGAGAAGCGCCAAACTATTTACAAGCAAGCGCATCTTAGATTTTCGGTCGATGGCCAAGCGTCAGACCGCACGGAGGCATTAAAGATGCAATTAATTGCTCTAGGACTAGTATAAGTCTTTCTTAAATCCAACGGTGAAGTTGAAAAATAATGGAGAAAGATACTCCGTAGAGAGGGCAGTGTTGTTATTGCCATTGGCCAAAAGTAGGTAGTTGAGCGTTACATCAGAATATACCGTGCCAACTGCCGGAATGGTATATTTGAGACCACCTTGCAAATAACCACCGAGAGCAAACACTTTTCCTTCGCTAATTTCACTGGGATCTATTTGGTGTGTATTTTGCCATAGGTATTCTCCACTGATATCAGTATTGGAGTATACTTTTCTAACTTTTCCTAAAGCTAAAATTAATCCTGATCCGCCGTAGCCTGAAAAACCGTTGTCATAATCGTTACCGATGTAGTAACGATTGCCCCCTTCAATGGTGAAATAGCTGGTTTTGAATTGATTATTGACGGCTAAAATGTAAGGGTTGGTCGTTGGATTGATTGCAGTAACGTAACTCGTTAGGGTGTCGTAATTTGCCTTAGGGAACAGATAAGCAACCCTTCCGTACAGCGTTACATCTCCACTTCTTGGTATTTCAATATGGGCATGTAGGCCCGGCATAATTAATTTTTGATTCTGAACCCCCTGTGTATTAAAGAATTGAGTGGTACTCAATCCACCACCAAAACTAAATTGAGCAAAAGTGGGGTTTGAAAGAAGTATTCCGAAGAAGAAGAGACCTAAATATTTCATATTCATTGAGCTAACAATAATCGTTCCAACAAAAATAGGTCCTTTTTCTTGTTAATTATTGGTGTAGTTAATTGTTTTTCATATAAATTTGTTTTAAATCATGACTTCAAAACAATATTTGTTCTCCTTTGCCTTGGCTACGTTGTCTTTCATTGCAGCCAAATCCATTCAAAAAGAAGGGGTACAGGACTATTTTGACAAAATTGCTGATGCATTTCAAGAAGAAATTGGTGCTATTGACTTTGAGCGCGCATCTAAAGTAGCATACTTACCAATGGGGCTTCAGCCTCTTACTGCCTTAGTACAAATAGATTCAACGAGAAATATGGCGCTCAGTCAAGATTCTCTTCAAGTCATAGAACTAGATAGCCAACTTCAGCGCTTTGCCCCTGTGTTGCAATTGCCCCAGGAGCTGAAGATGCAGCAACTGGCCTCATTTGATTCAACCTTGGTATTACTTGATACCGAGCAGCGACTGCATTTTCTAACTGCACCCTATGCATTTTCAACTGAACGCCTTTTTACCTTGCCTACAGAAGAAGATGTCAAGCACTTGATAACTTACCATCCTAACTTAAAACGTTTAGTTGTTTTCAATAGCTTGCTTCTCGAAAATGGAAAGAGGAGATTTACTTGTAAATTGCTACACACCAGTCGTTTGCAACTAAGTCAAATGCCTTTGTATTCTTTCGATACCGAGGAAATACTTTTTGAGCCTATTTCGATTGCCGTTCAGCCACAATCTAATGAATTTTATCTACTTTCTGAAAGCGGAGAAGTCGTTGTTCTAGGGCAAAATGGTGAAATAATCAAAAGAGCGCAATTACCCTCTGGACTCAGCCAACCTAAAATCATTAGCTTTTCTTATCATGGTGATTTAATCGTTACTGATGCCGATAACCTTCACCCAGCTGTGATGCGCCTAGAGTGGCAAAAAATGCTTTCTAAGCAAGGGGCCTTCATTCATTAGTCCATCAATTACCGATAAATTACTCACAAAGTCAAAGGGTTCAGAAAACACTTGTGTGTAAGGTACTGTGATTTTTGCTTCCCTTCCAAGCCAAATTTTCTTGTCAAGTGGTGTTTGTGCGCTATATACGGAGGTGAAATTTATTTCAAGATTCAAACCCAAAGACTGATTGATCCATTTGAGAATTTCTAAGTTCAATTGTTGTAAATACTTTGGTTTGAGTGCAAATAAGGCCAAAATATCGTGCATGTAGTACTCGAAATGAGGTGCGTTGGCATAAGCGCTCTCTATGGCTTTAAGGTGCTCAGCGATCCAATTTTTTGAATAATCAATGCATACATTTTCCAAAACTTGTTTACCTTGATGCACTATGGGGACATTGAGTTGTAAGGGCCCATTTGCACTCAAAATTTCGCATCGAGACCGTATGCTTTGCTTGATAAAATTCTCCTTGCAATCTAGGTGTACAACAGGCTCAAAGTAGAGTTCGCGTACGTAGGCCAGCGACGGAAAATAGGCACTTGGCAGTACATGCATCTTAGTCTACAAAGCGGAATATGCGATCAAAACGAATTCCCAAGAAACTATCAACAAAAGGTGATTTTGAGAACCATAAGAAAGAAGCCCTGCCAACGATGTGGTCTTCGGGAACAAATCCCCAGACCCTGGAATCAGCAGAATGGTAGCGGTTGTCTCCCATCATCCAGTAATAGTTCATCGCAAAACGATAAGTTGAGGCTTTTTTACCATCGATATAAATATTTTTTCCTTTGATGGACAACTGATGCCCTTCATAAGCAGTGATGATTCTTTTATACCAAGCAATGTTATTGATGTTGATGTTAATGCGCTGCCCTTTTTTTGGGATTCGAAATTTTTGAAAATCGGTCATCGAATTGGCAACATTCAGGTCTTTGGGGAATTGATCTAAATTTTGGATCTTTTGCAAAGCCGTTAGTGGTTTGTTGAGGTTATCTTGAATAATGAACGGTTCTCGTATTTTGGTGAGTTTAATTTTAAAGTCTGCTTCTATGCGCATTCTTTCTTTGCGAGTTAAATTCAAGATATAAGAAGCAGTATCTGAATAATCGTCGAAGTCTGTACGCGCTCCGTCAGCAGAATTTTCCAAGCCATATCTAGAAAGCATTTCTGTCGTAGATGGGAAAACCACCTTATTCTTTAAGACACTGTACTTGAGTGCTTGCCCAGGAGCGGTATAAGCCTTTTTGCCATTCACATAAAGTGTCGCATTGATGATTTCTATTAGATCTCCAGGAACACCAACACAACGCTTGATATAATTCTCACGCTTGTCTACGGGCCTATAGATAAGACCGCCGTGGGTCATGCCATTGGCAAATTCTTGAGAATTGATTGGAAATAATCCGGCAGCAAAGTGAGCCCTGGCTTGATTTTTCCAGTTTTCAAAACCACTGATGTATTCTTCATAGAGCTGGATTTGCCCTAGGGAATCTAAGTTTCTAAGGTCTGTGCCGCGCTTACTGTAAAGGAACTGACTAAAGGCTTCTTGGTTTAAGAGTCCATGGTAGTCGTGGCCCATGAGACCACTTGGTGTTCTTGGGTCTAAGATGGCAGTATCACCAGATGGAAAATTGAAGACAACAATATCATTGCGCTCCACTTTACTCCAACCTGGAAGGCGCGTATAGGTTCCTTTTTCCCAATCTAAATAGGATTTGATATTTAAGATCGGAACAATATTATGTACCAAAGGGTAGGAGAGTGGAGTGATGGGTACTTTGGGGCCATAAGCAAGCTTATTTACAAATAGAAAGTCTCCTACGACCATTGTTTTTTCCATGGATCCTGTTGGGATTTGAAAAGGTTCAAAAGAATAGGTCCGTATAACGGCCGCAGCCACGAGTGCCCATACAAATGAATCGCCATATTCTTTGACGCGCGGTTTGCTTCCCGGCTTGTCTCGAGAAACTTTATCGAGCACAATGGCAAGTACATGCCCAATTACAGGAAGGGCCATAAATAATATGAGGTGATCTCCCCATTTGCGTTGTTCAAGTTCTTTGGAATTGGCCCAATTGGTTGGGGCGCCATATTGTAGTTGTGAATCTTTAACCACCTTGGCAAAAAGCAGGTATGGGAAGAACAGGCCTTGTAGGGTATCTTTTAAACTAAAAAAGCCAAAACGACGCAATGTACTTACATTGATAGTCATCCACATGACGATATGTACTCCTGGAAAAGCGAGTAATAAAGACCACCATGGTTTATTTAATACCTCTTTGTAAAGAATGAAATAATTGTAGCCCGGAACCAAGGCTTCCCATGGCTTGCGCCCTAATTTAACAAACAAACGATGCCACTGTGCCAAATAGGGGTGAGCGAGTAGGAACAAATAGTAATAAAGAAAACTCATAGCGTTGTTTTTAATACATCAGACATGGTGTAAATGCCTTTGCGTTGGTATAAAAATTCTGCTGCAATAACTGCACCGAGGGCAAAACCTTTGCGGTTGTGTGCGATATGTTCAATTTTGATGCTATCAATTGCAGAATCGTAAGAAATTTGGTGTGTGCCCGGAACATTGGGCTCTCTGTGGGCCTTTACGGCGATCTGTTGCTCCTTGATGGGTTCGAGTGACCATCCGTCGTATTGCTCATTGATTTGTAGAATATCTTCAAGCAAACTCACAGCAGTGCCACTTGGGGCATCTAGTTTTTGAATATGGTGTGTTTCTTCAACTGAAATCTGGTAATCAGTTTGTGTTTTCATTAGCTTGGCTAGTTGTCGGTTGAGTTCAAAGAATAAATTAACCCCAACGCTAAAATTACTAGCATAAAGCAATGCACCGTTATTGGTCGATACGTATTGCTTCACCATTGAAAGTTCTTTTTGCCAAGCAGTGGTGCCAACAACGATAGGTACTTGCTTGTCTGTGCAATAAGTAATATGTTTGATAGCAAGTTCTGGGCGCGTAAATTCTATACAGACATCAATCAAAGACCAATCAATGCTATTGAGCTCAGTTGTTGAATCAATTTTTGCTGAAATTTCATGCCCCCTTTCGAGTGCGATCTCTTCGATGGCCTTTCCCATCTTGCCGTATCCAAGCAAAGCTATTTTCATGGCCTAAAGTTAAGGTTTATCAATGAAAACTAAGTTGGAGTTTGGCACCAAAAGTTTGGTTTGAATAAAATACGGGGTCAATGGACCAGCTTAAGTCTGGGCTGGTATCAAAGTGTACAAAGTGAGCTTCGGCACCAGCTTCGGCAATTTGAAATAAGTATACGGCCGCCAATCCTAAAATAGAAAGATCTCGCCAATCTAAATATTGACGATAGAGCTGCAAGACGGCTGGGCTATCGTAGGCAGCCCACTGCGGATTGAGAGTGCCCCCTTGCAGTCGATTGGTATATTCTTCTTTGAGACTGCGTTGGGTTTGTTGGTTGCTCACTAAAAAATAACCCGCTGCTCCTAGCCCTGTATAGATGATAGGCACCTTCCAATAGGCATGGTTGTGCAATGGGGAGGCAATGCTATTGAATACTTGCCCGGCACCAGGAAGCAACGCAGAATACAACATGCTCTTTTGATGAAAAGCTAACACAAGGCTGTCTTTTTTTTGTAAAATTGGCTGAGCACTAAGTATCTGACTCATTAGCACAAAACAAAATAGCAGCTTCATTCCGACTTTTTGAGCAATTCGATAAGACGTTGTAAATCAGATTCGTTGGTAAAGTGCACAATGAGTTTGCCTTTGCCATCTTGAGACTTGTCTATACTCACTTTGGTGGCCAATTGTGCGGTGAGATAGGAAAGATATAGTTTTTCGGTCGTGCTGAGGTTTATTTTTGCTTTGTTATTAGCTGTTTTAGCTCCGGTATTACTCTTGTGGATAGGTTTGCTAAGTGCTTCTACATCTCTCACAGAGAGCTCTTCATCTAAAATACGTCGCAAGGCTGCACTTTGCTCTTCTTGGGAGTTGAGGGCCAATAAAGCCCGTGCATGCCCCATGGTGATTTGTTTGTCGCGTACGGCTGCCTGAATGGCGTCTGGTAACTTTAACAAACGCAAGTGATTGGCGATGTGAGAGCGTGATTTGGCTACTTTCTCTGAGAGTTGTTCTTGGGTCAATTGGCACTCTTCTAATAGCCGTTGATAGGATAGTGCGACTTCTATGGCATTGAGATCTTCTCGTTGAATGTTTTCTACCAAGGCCATTTCAAGCATGGTTTGGTCGTTGGCTATTCGTACATAGGCCGGCACTTCAGTAAGGCCCGCAAGTTGTGCGGCCCTGAACCTGCGCTCACCAGAAATCAATTGGTAGCGATCGCGACCCATTTTTCTGACCGTCAGTGGTTGGATGATCCCATGGGATCGAATCGAGCTTTCTAATTCTTGTAAGGCAGTGATTTCAAAATGAGTTCTGGGATTGAAAGGATTGGCTTCAATGGCCTCAATAGCAATCAATGCAACAGCGCCAGCAGGCACAGCACTTGCTGAAGTAATATCAGTATCAGAATTATGCAGCAATGCACTCAGGCCTCGGCCCAAAGCGGGTTGTTTCTTTGCGTTAGAGCTCATGGTTGATATCAATAATTTTATCGTCGTTTCCTATTTTCGTGAGGTCGTTTTTTTGGAGTAATTCGCGTGCAAAATTGAGGTAATTGATAGCGCCCTTCGAAGAAGCATCGTGCATGATCACTGTATTGCCGTGGCTTGAAGCCTCACTAAGAGTGGTATTTCTGTGAATCACCGTATCAAATACCAATTCTTGGAAGTGCGTCTTGACTTCATCTACAACCTGATTTGCCAAACGCAAACGGGTATCGTACATGGTCAGTACCATTCCTTCGATTTCCAATTCCGGATTGAGCCTGCCCTGGACTATTTTAATGGTATTCAATAATTTACTTAAACCTTCAAGGGCGAAATATTCGCATTGTACTGGTATCATGATGGCATTGGCGGCAACAAGTGCATTGACGGTAATTAGACCAAGGGAAGGAGAGCAGTCGATGAGAATGAAGTCGTAGTCATCTTTGATGGGTTCGAGCGCTTTTCGCAACAAAAATTCTCTGTCAGGCATGTTGATCATTTCAAGTTCGGCCCCAACTAAATCTACGTGTGAAGGCAGAATAAATAAATTGGGGTTAGACGTTTCGAGTATTGCTTCTGAGGCAGGCCTGTCATTGACCAAACAATCGTAGATATTTTTGACCAATTTTGGATCAAAACCTGTACCAGAGGTGGTGTTGGCCTGCGGATCTGCGTCAATAATTAGTGTTTTATATTCTAATACGCCAAGGCATCCACCTAAATTAATGGCTGTAGTGGTCTTTCCCACTCCTCCTTTTTGATTGGCAATGGCAATAATCTTACCCATAAATGATCTATTGAAGAGCTAAAGTTACGAGTTGTTGTGCATACTTTGGAAGGCCTGACCTTGGAACTTATCAACCATTTGGGTAGCCATCCTGTCAATATCCTTCATATACAGGTGGTTAGAATTGTAGCTAACGGCATTATTTTGCATAAATTTGTTTTTATGAATAACAAAAGTTACTTCAGTGTAGGTTCGGCTCCTCAAAATGACCTTCATTTGACGGCAGATGGGGTGCAACCTTTTCATTTGATTTTGCTTTTGGACGAACATAGCGAGGTATTTGTATCCACCGTGAACGCAGCGGCCAGCTTTACGGTTGATCAAAAAAGTCATTCAACGCTTCTACAACTTGAACCAATGAATGAATTGTCAGTAGGGGGGCAAATCATTGATTGGCGCAGGCTTTTTAATTTACCTACAATGAGCGAAGTCCCTCAAAATGAACCAAGTCCAACACCACCAATTAAAAAAAAGGCACTAAATATCCAATTGCTGCTCATCTATTCACTTGTCATTGCCCTGTTGCTCTTATTGGCATTTTATATCTAATGCTAAAAAAAATAGATTAGCTGTTCATCGAATCAGAAATATTTCGTAATATTGCACCCCCGTTCAGTTGAATTGGGAATAAATTATCAGAGATGAACGTCATTAAACAAATCGAACAAGAGCTAATCGCCAAAAACGAATTGCCGTCTTTTGGAGCTGGTGATACAATCATTGTATCATATCGCATCGTAGAAGGAAGTAAAGAGCGTATCCAAAAATTCCAGGGAGTTGTATTACAACGCCGTGGTGCTGGTGCTACCGAAACTTTTACTATTCGTAAAATGTCTGGAAATATCGGAGTTGAACGTATTTTCCCTGTGAACTCACCTTTCATTGAAAGCATTTCAATTGTGAAAAAAGGTGCTGTGCGTAGAGCTCGTATATTCTATTTCCGTGAGCGCACAGGTAAGTCTGCTCGTATCCGTGAAAAAAAGAATTTCGCTAAATAAGCAATTCCTTAATATATTGAAAAGGAGCCCCCAAGGGCTCCTTTTTTTTGTGCTATATTTTCACTTTGGATGGCGCGCTGAACTGTGATTCTTCAGCCGTAAAAAAAATCAAATTATCTAATCAATAGAAATGATTTGAAATTCAGTACGTCTGTTCAAGGCCCTATTTTCTGCAGAATTGTTTGGAACACGAGGCTTGTTTTTACCAAATCCTTCGTATTGGATCCGGGCTTCATTGATGCCCGCACTTACGATGTAGTCCATGACTTCCAAGGCACGTTGTTCAGAAAGTTGCTGGTTGTGCTGTGCATCTCCTATGTCGTCTGTATGACCATTAATTTTAATCGCCAGATGGGTTCTTTTTCTCAAATAAGCAACAAAGCCATCTAGTATCAGTCGTGCATCTGCACTCAGTTCAGATTTATCGGTATCAAAGTAAATAGCTTCTAGGGTATAGGCTGACCCTTCTTTAAGGCTGTCAATCTGTAGCGTTGGTGTTTCTATTTTATTGGAAGGGGTATGTAGGGTATTGGTATCTATGATTTGTGCCTGAAAACTGTATCCTTCCTTACTGGCTTCAATGAGCACTTTTTGATCCACTTGAATAGCCAATGCGTAGGTGCCATCTGCGTTGCTTTGTGTGCTTTGAATGGCTTTGTCTGAATTTGCGTAACGTAGGGAAATTTCTGCTTGGCCAATACCATTCCCTGTCGCATCTTCTAACCTCCCGGTAAGGATACGAGTTTCTTTAGGTCTAGCGGCAGCATATAAGTCAAAGCTATAAATATCCCAATTTTGATCTTTGGCACTCGAGAAATATGCTCTTTTACCATCAGTAGATACAAAAATCCCTAATTCGTCGGCAGGGGTGTTGATTGGAAATCCAATATTTTGAACGGGCCCCCAACCGTTTCCCTCCTTACGCATCATGAATATGTCAAGCCCACCCATGCCCGGCCTTTCTCTGCTACTTTGAGAAACAAAATAAAAGGTTTCGCCATCTTGATGAAAAAATGGACTCTTGTCTTTTCCAGCGGTATTGATCAATGTGAAAGGCTCTGCAGGGCCCCAGGTGCCATCGGGAAGTTTATTACTAAAGTAAATGTCGTTGTCTTGACTCCCTTTTCTGAGCGAGGTAAAATAAAGCGTTTTGCCATCAGCTGCCAAAGAGGGCTGAGCTTCCCAACCATCTTTGGTATTGATATTTGGGCCAAGATTAACTAGCGGGCTCCACAAAAAGGCGCCTGGTTTATTTGGGTCTGGTTCTGAGTGTGTACTATATAAATCGCAATTGAGGTAGTCCTTGTTATAGACACGTTCTGCTTTGCAAGCACAAAGAATAAGTTCGCGATTGTCGGCAGACAAACTAGCCGAGCCGTAATTGTGAAAAGTGCCGTCGTTAAAGGGGTAGGGTAGCGGCATACCTTGGTCAAATGAGAATTGCTCTTGCCAACTAGATACCGTAAATTCTTCTTGCACATAGCCCGCAATATCCCCTAGATTCGTTTTATCTGCTTTTCTCGTATAGAAAAGCAAGGAATTATCTGGGCTGAGCATTGGAAAATACTCGTCTTCTTTAGTACTTGCTCCCTCCACCTTGATTACATTGAACGGAACGGGGTTTTTCTTAGCCTCCGGCGCAAAACGTAATTCGCGGTATACGGGTTCTATTTCCGATTTCATTTTTGCGTACAGCGGAGAAAGTTCGCCAGGATAAAGTGAATCAAAAGACATGAATTGAGCTAAGTATGAATAAGCAGCCTCCATTTCGCTGAAACTATACAAGATGCGGGCACAGTAGTAGTAGGTATCTGGCTGATAGCTCGGGCATTTTTGTAGACTTCCTTGATAAAATACCAAGGCGTTTCGCAATAATTTTTCTGCTTCTTTTGAATTGCCACTTTGGTTGCCTAAGCGCATTCCTTGTTGGTAATGCAATCTCCCTAACTGATAATAGGCCTGTACATTTTCCGGATACTTTTGAACCACTTGGGCTAAACCCATGACTTGTGCTTCAAATCCAACTTGTGCTAAGGCCTCGTTTAAGGCCTTATTTATTTTCTTATCCGTGGTAGTGCATTGGCTAAGCTGTGCCTTAGCGCTAAAGGCAAAACAAATGGTAGCTATAAACAAAAAATGAGTAACAAAATTCATGTATTTCGTTTAACGGAAATTTTGCAAAAGGTTACAAGCTTTCAATAGTTTTACAGCAAAATTCGATCTGTTCAGCTGTGATATCTAAATGGGTGACCATACGAATCATCCCAGGGCCAAAAGGCATGCAAGCGATGCCCTTGAGCATTAATTTTTTGATCAATTCGTCGCGTAGGCTTTCATTCATAAGGTTAGCTACTACGATATTTGTATGAACGGGAAGTACGGTTTGGATATAGGAGCAGCCCTCCAAGGCCCTAGCAAGTTGGCTGGCGTGGACATGGTCCTCTATGAGGCGATCTATATGGTTTTCAAGTGCATACAAACCTCCGGCCGCAATGATTCCTGCTTGACGCATTCCACCACCAAAAACCTTGCGTACACGACGCGCTTTTTCAATAAAAGCTTCCGTGCCCAAAAGCAATGAACCCACCGGAGCGCCCAGGCCTTTTGATAAACAAATTGAAATACTGTCATAATGGGCACCATAGGATTTCGGACTCTGATTGTTTACGGCCAAGGCATTAAATACACGCGCTCCGTCCAAGTGCAAGGGCAATTGTAATGATTTACAAAGGGTGCTAATTTTACTCAATTCTTCGATCTCATATACTGCTCCACCGCCCCTATTGGCGGTGTCTTCCAGAGAAACGAGTTGAGTGAGCGGGAAATGCACATCGCTTTGAGGATTGATCCATTTTTTTATTTCTTCAGCCTTGATGCGTCCTCGATCTCCGGGAAGCAGCCTCACAGAGGCTCCTGAATTTTTGGCAATTCCACCACCTTCATACTTGTAAATGTGGCTTTCTTCATGGCAAATCACCTCTCCACCTGGCTGCACATGCACATTGATTGCAATTTGATTGGTTTGTGTTCCCGAACTGCAAAATAGCGCTGCCTCTTTGCCAAAAAGCGCTGCGCCATGCTTTTCTAGCGCAATCACTGTTGGATCTTCTTTAAAAACATCGTCGCCTACAATGGCGTTGGCCATGGCCATGCGCATGGCTTTGCTCGGTTGTGTAACTGTATCGCTGCGGAGGTCTATCATTTTTGTACTTTTAACAAAAATACAAGTACCTGTGGATTTAGGAATATTAATTTACGAATCAAACATTTCTTTGGCCCTATGGGTCTGTTTTATTGTTGCTCCTTTTGTGGGTGCACTAGCCACCTTTTATACAGGTTTTGGCTTAAATACGATTTTGGTTCCGGTTTTCATGATCTATTGGGATGCACCAATGGCTGTACTCATGGCGGGCCTTGTGCATCTGAGCAATAATATTTTGAAAGTTGCCCTCACGGCAAGATCTATTGATTGGCATTTATTTAGAAATTTTGGTGCTTTAGCAATACTTTTTGCCTTTCTCGGTGCCTTTCTCTTAAATCAAATAAGTGCCGCTACTTCAATTTATTTAAAACCAATTTTTGGTGCCATTTTTATTTGTTTTGCACTTCTTGAATTATTCAATTGGCAGTTATCATTGAGAGGTGCATGGTCTATGCGCTTTGGTGGCATGTTGAGCGGGTTCTTTGGCGGTTTTTCTGGGCATCAAGGCGCACTGAGGGCCATGTTCTTGTCTAAACTTAAATTAGAACCTTTAGTTTTTGTCGCAACTACCGCACTGATTTCCTTACTAATTGATATCACAAGGATTGGGGTCTATCTATCGGATCAAAATATGATGCACTACGATGCAACGTATTTGATGTTTTTGGTGATTCCTTCGGCACTTGCTGGTACCTTGATTGGCCGTAAGTACATTAAAAAGATCAAACATGAAAAGCTGTCTATGCTCGTAGGTGCAGCTTTGCTTTTCATGGGCTTTGCTATGTTACTTGGTTGGATCTAAGACTAATCAACTTTCGGAAAAAGTTGTTTTTTGACACCAAACTGGTCAATGACGAATTCTTCGATTTTTTCACCTTTATTTGAGTACAAACAATTGTATTTGAGTTTGCCATCAGCATAAAATGTTTGATGCAATCCAATTGGCATATCCAAATTATAATTTTCAGTTTGCATGATTTGGCCAAGCTCGTTGTAGGTAATAAATGTGCCATTTTTTTTACCATCCTTCCAAGTTTCTGTTCCAGCTAGTTTACCGCTTTCAAAATAAAAGGACCAGGTGCCGTGCTTTTTACCTTTTTTAAATTCCATTGTATATTCTTTTTGCCCTGTTGGGCCAAAGGAGGTTTCGGAGCCTTCGAGCAATCCGTTTTGATAGAAATTAGTTTTTCTCAGTTTGCCGTCCGGATAATAGAAGCGTTGCGGACCATCTATGATGCCATTTTTGTACTGTCTGTATAATAAGGTGTCGCCATTGGGGCTGAATCTTACCGATGCCCCGTGATATTTACCTGCTTGATAACCAATCTCAAATTGGATGACATTCAAAGAATCATAGTAGATGAGGGTCGGGCCTTGCTCTAGGCCTAAGGCGTAGGTTTGTATGGATTGAATACAGCCTGTTTTGAAGTAAGAGGTATCGGTTCCATCGCGTTTACCATCTTTGAAGTTGAGTTTTTCCTCAATTGTAAAACTCGGATAGCAACTCACACATGTTCCGGAGTAGGGTGTTGCAAAATCTTTGCGCAATAAATAGATGTTTTTGTATTCATCGTATGCTAGGTTCTCATGACAGAATTTTGCGTTATCCAGAGGGCAGGCCTGTCGGGTTGCCTGGCAAGGTTCGGGCACTTGAGCTGAACATAAAAAAGTCAAAAAATAAGCAGAAAAAGTTGAGACGATGAGCTTGAACATCTTTAAAACTACGCTTTATTCGGCAATTTTAAAAGAGCCTCGCGCATCTCTTTGGGTATTTCTATACTTTGTTGGATTTTAGAATTAAAGCCCACAAGGGTACTTTTACCAGTGGTCTTGAGTTCGTCCTTGACCAACACCTCATAGCTCAGTGTAAAGCTTTTATTTCCAATGTGTTCTAAATAAATAAATATTTGTGGTGCATCGTATAGAAATATCGGCAAATGATAAGATACTTCGTTGTGTACCAACACCACGCCCTTTTCAATCCAATCCCAATCTGGACCAACCAAGTGATTGAAATAATGGATACGCGCCATTTCGAAATAACTCAAATACATGGCATTATTAACGTGTCCAAGGATATCGATGTCGGTGAGTCTGACCTGAATGTGAGCAGGGGTCATTGTTGATCTAATTTTTGATAAGTGGAATTGTTTGAAATATATTCTGGAACAAGTTGTTTCATGATTTTGACACTGGCCTCATTTTCTTGATCATTGGCTTTTTTGAGTAGAGCGCCTATCAAGTCTTCTTGCCCTTGGATAGCCTCTCGAGTCCTGGCTATGAGAATTTGTGGATGATACGTTGGCACCGTGTTTTCAGCATTGGAGAGCACCTCCTCATAAAGTTTTTCTCCGGGCCGTAATCCCGTGAGTTGAATGTCAATGTCCGTATATGGCTTGAGGCCCGACAACTGAATCATTTTTTTAGCTAGGTCAATGATTTTAACAGGTTCGCCCATTTCAAAAACAAAAATTTCGCCTCCACTGCCCATGGTTGCTGCCTCTAAAACCAATTGACAAGCTTCGGGGATGGTCATGAAAAATCGCGTAATGCGCTCGTCGGTCACTGTAATTGGCCCACCTTTGGCAATTTGTTTGGCAAACAAAGGAATCACCGAGCCATTTGACCCCAAAACGTTGCCAAAACGCGTCGTGATAAATGCCGTAGGATGGTGTTCGTTGAGCTGAGTGACTAACATTTCGGCAATGCGTTTGGAAGCACCCATTACATTGGTTGGGTTCACTGCTTTATCGGTCGAAATCATAATGAATTGTGCGACCTGATTTTCGGCCGCTAATTGTGCAAGAATCTGCGTACCTCCTATATTATTACGTATGGCCTCAGCTGGATTGGCTTCCATCAAAGGCACGTGTTTGTATGCTGCGGCATGA
>Ga0222713_10000156_pt1 | contig 73584 bp, 96 predicted proteins | sample C33_649DmetaG_FD_165061 | JGI IMG/M metagenome (GOLD analysis project Ga0222713, IMG submission 165061) | Estuarine water microbial communities from San Francisco Bay, California, United States - C33_649D | ecosystem: Environmental > Aquatic > Marine > Unclassified | place: USA: California...
ACTGGTACTCCTTGGCAAAATGAAGGCTATGTAACAGGTACTCCTTGGCAAAATGAAGGGTACTTAGTTGTTACAGGTGGTGTACTAACATACAACGACTTAGTAGGGTATGATGGTAGTCCTATTGTAACGGGGAACATGGTTGTTGGTACGTTCCAATGGGAAACTTCTATTAAAGGGGCAAATACCAGTGGCGGAGATGGCTACGGACTGTTAACAGCAACTCCCGTTGGCATGGTAGACTCTATAGAATATCAAGGGTTTGCAACTCGCACTCAACTCATATTTGTTCCAGGCACATACGGATCAAATGTTGTAACACTTACTGATATTAACGGTAGTACAAGTGTAACTATTACCATTGACGGTATTACCAGCGATGCTGGAACATTCAGTACTGACGGCAATTCCCTATATGTTAGGATTCCTGGAGACCCATTTGGTATCAATAGTAAAGTAGGGCAGACGCTGAATTTGTCAATATATGTGCCAGACGTGGCAACCACTGCCGCAGGTGTTGGCTATATTGGCATGCCGCAAAAACTTAAGAGTGCTAACTACGGACTAGTAATGAGTGACATGGGCAAACACATTTATGTGACTGCTACTAGTACTGTTACAGTTCCATCATACACATCAGTGAACTTTCCAATAGGAACTACCATTGCTGTGGTTGCTGGCACAGGTGCTACTGTAAGTATTGCTATCACAACTGATACTATGTATTTGGCAGGTCCAGGTACAACAGGAACTAGAACACTGGCCGCCTACGGTATGGCAACATTGGTCAAAGTAGCACAGAGTACTTGGTTTATCAGCGGCGTAGGATTAACATAATGACTGGTATAATGATGTCCCATATGAGTACTGCTGTTGCTCTTGGTCCAGGTGATCCTGATATAACAGCGTCAATGACAATTGGTAATGGCTTTGGAAATCTATATGGTTACAGTCCAGGGAATCCTATGCAGTTTATTCCGGCTCACGGATCGTTAACTACAACTCCTACAGGGTTGATATACAGTATTAATTATAGTCCTGCTAGTCAGGAAACTGTGATTACATTTACTCCAGGAACTTATACTGGCGCTAACGGGTCATTAGTAGTGACAGACGGTGAAACTATCAATGGACATACTACATATATTGTTAGTATTGGTGTGCTAACACAAACTATGTCAGCTACTCCAACACCAGACAGCCGTGTACTATTGCAAGGAAACGATCCGTTCAATCTAGTAGGACGAATCGGAATGACTGTGGCTATTGAGATAACATTAGCATAAAGGAACAAATATGAAAACAGCAGGCGTAAACTTATCAACAATCAATGTATCAGCATTATTTAATCCTTCATTTTTTGGCAAGTATCGTTGGCTTCCAGATAAGCCCGACCCTAGAGATCATCTTTACCAATTAAATACAGCACTAACACTAGCACCAGTTGTTGATCTTAGACAGTATTGTAGTGCCATTGAAGACCAGGGAAACATTGGGTCATGTACTGGCAATGCCATTGCTGGGCAAATAGAACTAATACAAAGAAAAGTTAATCCTACAAAAGGTCGCGATGTTAGTCGACTATTCATCTACTACGAAGAACGTGTGCTAATAGGGTCAGTGCGCTACGATTCAGGTGCTTATATCCGCGACGGTATTAAAGTAGTAAATAAAAAAGGTGCTCCGTTAGAAAGCCTATGGCCTTACATAACAAACAAATTTGCAACTAAACCTCCTACCGCTGCCTACAACGATGCCCTTAAACGTAAGGTTACAGGATATCAACGTTGTTCAAATTTTACGGCTGTTAAAAATGCTGTGGCTGCAGGTAATCCAGTTACCATTGGATTTACTGTCTACGATAGTTTTGAAGGTGCGTGGGCAGACATTCCCAGCGGACAACCAGGTTCGGGTATGATGCCATACCCTAATGTTGCAACAGAACAAGTCTTAGGCGGACATGCCGTGTGTATCGTGGGATACGATGATACTATGCCAGTTGCCGGTAAAGCTAATGGTAGATTTATTGTACGTAACAGCTGGGGCACCAACTGGGCCGACAACGGGTATTTTTATATGCCATATGACGTTATTAAAAATACATCAATGAGCAGCGACTTTTGGTTAATCAGCGCGGTAACTAATCCTTGAATATTATCTTATACACTCTACTAATGACACATGTTACTATAGCCTGTGTCACTCTATACCTGCACCGAAGTCAAGCCCATAAAAGTGTAGAATTTCATCCAGTACTAGCACATCTAATGCGCTGTTGGTTATGGTTAACCACAGGTATGACTACTAAATCATGGGTTGCAATACATCGAAAACATCACGCATTTACAGAAAAATCAGACGATCCTCATAGTCCGCATGTACACGGTGTCCTTACAGTGTTATTTAAAGGTGCATTTTTATATGCTCAAGCTGCTAAAGATAAAAAAATGATCAGCAGTTACGGTGTAGGAACACCCGATGACTGGATTGAAAATAAAATTTATACTCCCCACCCTTGGCTTGGAATTCTTGTAATGTTAGTCATTGACTTGTTGTTATTTGGTCCAATTGGTTTCATTGTGTGGGGAGTTCAAATGCTATGGATTCCGTTCTGGGCAGCTGGTGTAATTAATGGCCTAGCGCACTGGTGGGGATATCGCAATGGAGAAACCAGAGATCAAAGCCGTAATTTAATACCTTGGGGTATAATTGTAGGAGGCGAAGAGCTGCATAATAACCATCATCTTAATCCTGCAAGCCCTAAACTCAGTTTAAAATGGTGGGAATTTGACATAGGTTGGTTTTATATTAGGGTTTTAGAACGCATAGGATTAGCAAAATCCAAAATCAACTAAATACATGATAAAAGAACGATTATTATGGCAATAGAATCAGTTAATCTTGGAGCTTATGCAAACGACGGGACCGGAGACGATCTCAGAGCTGCATTCCGCAAAGTTAATAATAACTTTGTTGCGTTAGCGCCTGCTATTTTAGACGGTGAAAATTTGGGTACTGGGATTGGTATTTTTGACAGTGTCAATCCGACAACTAATGTAATTCAATTTAACAGTTTACAAGCAGGTAATAATGTTAGCCTAAGTCTAGTAGATGGTACATTAACTATCTCTTCTGCAAATAGCGTTCTAAATAGTTTAGAAGAAGATTTAGATCTTAACGGACATAGTATAGTAGGAACTGGTACTATTGCCATAGAAGGCAGTATAACCACTACTGGTGCTATTAGTGCAGGTGATGTTCAGTCAACAGTATGGGGTATAGACATTAGAAATCTATACTTACTAATGTTGTTAGTCAGCGGTCAAACTGTTGATTTTGGAAGTTTACTTGTACCCACTCAAGGTGAGCTTGATATGGGATCATTCCTTGATCCGTATGGTATCAGCTATGACTTTGGCACATTCCTAGGCACAAGTGGGCCAACTATCATCCAACAAGATTTCGGAACATTTGATAACCCCTTTATAGGTGGTTACGACTTTGGATCATTTACTAACCCACTTGCAGGGAATATTGATGCAGGGGCATTTTAATTAGGAGAATACAATGGCTTTAAAATTAAGACGAGGACTAGAAGCAGATCGTACTAGTATATTACCTGCAGAAGGTGAGTTAATTTATACAACAGATCAAAAACAACTATTTGTTGGCGATGGAACTACTGCTGGTGGTACCCTCGTTTCGTCGGCTGTAGTTAGTGTCAATGGGATCAATGGTGTAGTATCATTAACCACCGACGACATTGACGAAGGTGTTTCAAATTTATACTACAGCGATACCTATGCTAGAGCAGCTATTAGCGTAACTGGTGCAGGTGGTTCTTATGATTCTGGGACTGGCGTAATTACACTCACCGGCGGTGGTGGTGGATCAAGCGATAGCTTTAAAACAATCACAGTAGCAGGTCAAAACAATGTTGTAGCTGATAGTGCAACCGATACACTAACACTTGTTGCTGGTACAAATATTACAATAACAACTAACGATACCACTGATACTATCACAATTAATTCTACTGCAAGTAGCAGTGTAGAAAATCTCGACGACTTGTTAGATGTAGATGCAGCTAGCCCCGGAGGCGGTCAAGCACTTGTTTGGAACTCGGGTACTAGCACATGGCAAGCAGCAGATGTTGGATCTGGAACTGTGTCAGCATCGGTCATACATCAACTTGCTTGGTATTCAGATACTTATGAAGTTACTGGCAGTGACAAATTTAGTATCGATGACGATCTTGGAGCATTGTTTGTTAATGGCAACATCACTACACCTTCTTTGGTTTTACCAAACGATTCAGACGTAGACGCAATATCAGTAAACAAATTCCATAGTGGTCCAACTGAAAGTACAATTACTGCTACTAGAGCTAGAGGTACACAATTAGCGCCAACTGCTGTTCAAGCAGGTGATGGTATTTTTGTTATGAATGTCCGAGCTAATAACGGAATTGACTATAATGATGTACTAAGAATTGTAACTGAAACTTCGTATGTAGTTGAAGCAGTTGAAGGATTAGAAGCAACTCTAAGTCTAGGCACTGCTGTTGTTACACTTACAACAGGTGATACTTCTGGTCTTTCAGAAGGACAATATGTATCGAAGACAGCAGGCGTTGGAGAATTTGGTGTAAGTTTTGGTAATGCACTTGAGGATTTTCCAGCTTATATCGTTTCAATCGATGGTCCTACACAGATTACATTAAACGCTAATCATACTGCGGCAGGAGCAGTAACTTTCCGTAGTGGCGGTGTTACAGCCGGTATTACAAAATTCTTTACAGAATCTACAGATGGGCATGATAGACCAAATCTAAGAATTAAAGACGACGGTAGAGTACACATAGGTCCAGACATAGGTGATTTTGATGGCGATAGCTTTAATGGTAAATTAAACATCACTTCTCAAACACCATCTGATCATGAATTTGATAAGGCCATGCTACGTTTGATATCAACAGGTAGTACAGCCAACGGACAAGAAATTAACTTTACTAGAGCTAGAGGAACTATTACCCAAGGTGGTTTAGGATTTGCCTTAACTGCTGTACAGACTGGAGATGAACTAGGTTCATTGGCGTTCTACGGTTGGTACGAACCTAACCCAGGCGGGGACAATCTTGAAAGCAGCCGTATTCTAGCAGAAGTTACTGGAACAGTTACTGGCAGTGCTATTCCTGGAAAATTAAAACTTCAGAATGCAAACTCTAGTGGAGTGATGGTTGACAGTCTTTCTTTAACTGCTACCGCTGCTACATTTGCAGGCAGTATATTAGTTGGAGATGGTACAGTAGGTGCTCCAAGTATCGGATTCTCAACAGATGGTGGTACAGACACAGGATTCTCACATCCAAGTGACGGCACTATTGTAGTATCAACAGATGGCGTTGAAGCTCTACGTTTTGATAACAACCAAATGACTACCTTTAGTGGCATGGCTAAAGTTGCAACTTATGCCGACGAAACTGCTGCAGAAGCTGCGGTAGACGGAAGTCCGACTAATGGTATGATGTATTATGATACAGGAGCAAATGCAGCTAAGATGTACGGTAACGGCACTTGGCATACATTATGGTAATTTAACATAAGGATCTAGAATGGCCTTAGAGATATGGCAGAAGCGTTCTGGCTATTCGTTTGGCACATTTCAAGAGCGCATTCCGTTAGAAATAAATCTGCCAGTATCTCCGGATGCTGGTGTAGAAACGTTCGTAGGAAGTCGATTAATAGTCGATCTAGGAACGTTTAACAATCCACGATATGCTAATGTTGACCTCGGAGTAGGGTTTGAAGAATCTCAATACGAATACGAATTTGGTGCTCCAGATAAACCTATTGTAATTCCGCCAGAAGGAGTTACCTATACTATTATTTCTGGATCGTTACCCCCTGGACTTAGACTGTCAGATTATAAAATAGTCGGTACTCCGTTTGAAGTTCCAAGACCTACAACATTTACTTTCTGTGTACGAGCAACAAGCACAGATGATATAGCAGATAGAACTTTTTCAATTACTATCGAAGGTGCAGATTTACCAACATTCCAAACAGCAGCAGGAGATCTTCCACTTGGTCCTGGCAATGCCTATTATGTACTAGATTCATCTTTTGTAGATTTTCAACTTGATGCTGTAGATTTTGACACAGCCACTGGCCAAAAGCTGCATTTTTTCATAGCCAACGACGATGGAGATCTTCCACCCGGGCTCACACTCAGCGGTGATGGAAAAATTACAGGATTTGTTGAACCTGCACTTGCCATAAAGAAAAGTGACGGTGATGGTTCATATGACAGTGGGCCGTATGACGCTGTAGTCTACGACTTCGGCGGTAGACCAAGTGATGGATATGACAGTTATGTCTATGACATTGTCAGTTATGATTATAACATACCTACAAATACTCCTACTAAAGTTAATAGAAATTACGAATTTATTGTTTCCTTAAGTGATGGCGATACTATAAGGCAAAGAAAATTTAAAATATTTGTTGTGGCTGATGATTATTTTAGAGTCGACAACACCCTACTTCCAGTAAGTACAGGTATATTTAAAGCCGACGGCACATTCTTAAGAAATCCAATTTGGAGAACAGAAGCTAATTTAGGACAATATAGAGCAAACAACTATGTTACTCTAATGCTAGATATCTACTCTACTGTAGACACAGGATTAATTAGCTATAGTATTGATGCTAGCAATTTGTATGATGCTGATCTGCTGTATACCGTAGACGACAAAGTATTATATAAAGACAAAACATACATTTGTATTAAAAACACTACAACTCCAATTACAACACCTGACTTAGACAGTGAACATTGGTTGTTATCTAAAGTGCCGCCTGGTCTATTATTTGATTCATCAACCGGCGAATTGTTTGGCATAGTACCTTATCAACCTGCTGTTACAAAACAATATATTTTTAATGTACTGGCTACTAGATACTCAAATACTTTAGAAACTGCTTATAGTAGTAGAACATTTACTATCGATATAATAGGTGAGATTGACAGCACAATCCATTGGTTAACTGATAATAATCTAGGAAACCTAGCTGCTAACTACACTAGTAATTTAAAGGTAGAAGCTGCCACTACAATTACAGGGGCAGTGTTAGTGTATAGCTTAGAAAGCGGCAAATTACCCCCAGGATTGAGTTTATCGTCAGACGGTGAAATAATTGGAAAAGTAAATCAATTTTCAACTATTAATAAATCTGGGCTTACAAGATTTTATGATGAATCTAATTTTGATATTATCTATACTACATTTGATCAAGGCACAACATCTATTGATCGTTCATACACATTCACAGTTAAAGCACGAGATCAATATAACTACAGTGCTATAACTAGAGAATTTACAATAAATGTAACTACACCAAATGATAAACTTTATAGTAATCTAACTGTAAAACCGTTTATGCCAGTTGCACAAAGAAATATTTTTAAGTCATTCATAACTAATAATCTTGTATTTTCAGCAGGCAGTATCTACAGACCGAATGATTCAGAATTTGGGATTCAAACACAATTGAAGATGCTGGCCTATGCAGGCATAGAGACTAAAGAAGCGGCAGTGTATGTAAGTGCGATAGGACTTAATCACAAAAAGAAACAATTTAAATTTGGGGATATTAAAAAAGCAGTGGCTAAAATTCCCGGAACAAATACTGTAGTTTATGAAGTAATATATGTGGAAATGTTTGATCCATTAGAACCAAACGGTAAAAGATTGCCTAATAAGATCAAAAATATCAGTAAAGACCAACACAAAATAACTATTGACTCGACTAACGATTTCTGGAGTATAAGCCTAGATAGTCTAGAAGAAGATAATTTTTTCAATGGACGTAGGCCTAACCCATCTATAAAAATAGATCAAACTAATATACAAATAAGTGATCCTAATACTAGAAATATTTTTCCATCTAGTATTTCTAACTGGCAGGATCGTATTAAAAATTGGAAAGATGACGAAGGTCAAGGATTATCAACTGAGCGAAACTATTTGCCCTTGTGGATGAGATCTATACAACCAGAAACAAAACAAGAACTTGGATTTATCTTAGCCATTCCTATCTGCTTTTGCCTTCCAAATAAAGCAGACGATATATTAATTAATATTAAAAATTATGTTAAAACTACAGGATTTAATTTTAATCAATTAGACTACACTGTAGATAGATACATAATAGATTCGGTAACCAACGAGGATGGTGATAAATATCTTGTATTTAAAAATGACAGGAATACTATAACGTGACCAGCTCAATTAACACAGATAATATTGATCCAGAATTTCCCGTAGCAGGACAGGATAATAACAGTCAAGGATTTAGAGATAACTTTCTTTACATTAAAGAAGGATTAGAAAGTGCTGCGTCTGACATAACTGATCTACAGCTTAATACACCTAGATTAGACGACGATAATGATTTTAACGGAAATATAATATCTAATGCAGTAACTTCTAGTGTGTATGGGCTGGTATATACAGCTAGCGAAGGTGATCCAGCAGGTGAAGCAGATATTAATATTCCAAACGGGCCTCTACAATTTTTATACGCGAATAGCAATGATTTAACAGTTACTTTTAGAAGTTGGCCTGCTATTAATCGCTATGCATCAGTAAGAGTGCATTTAATAGGTGATGCAACATCAACAAAAGTTGTAACTATTGAAACAGAAAATGCAGGATTAATAAAATTTCCTAAAGGTGTAACTAATGGATTAAAACTAATTTATGATGTTAGTAAAACAGTTGTGGGAACATATTCATCAGGTCAGCCACAGGTTGTTTTAGACGATGTTACCGACTTAGAAGTTGGGTTTAATGTTACAGCACAAACAGGAAAAATTCCTTTAGGTACAACAATCGTAGATGTAGATTCAACAAATAATGTTGTTACATTTAATAATAATCTTACTGGTACTGTTGACGACGGTTTGACTATAGATTTTACTAGCCACGAGGTCAAAGTTAAAGTAATTGAGGCATGGACTTATAATGGCGGGTCAACTGTCTATATTAATTATATTGGAGAATATGCTCTATGATACATCCATTAGCTGAAGACTTCAATGATTTAAAGGATGCAGAAATTGAATCGCGTATCCAAGATTTATCTAGTAAATATTTCATGAGTCAAAATCCTGCTGTTCAAAGGCAGATTGGTTTATTTTTAGATATGTATAAAGCTGAACTACAGCATCGTCGGGCAAATGCTTGGCAAAAAGAATACCAAAAACGCAATAAAGATCTTGACGATTTAATTAAAGTAAATTAAAATGCTAGGATGACCCTAGACAAATACGGAAATCCTATATTCACCGAACAAGATATTTTTGAATTGTTATATCAAGGACAATTTCAAAAATTAGATCAGCTGTTTGTAAAAGATTCCAAAGAGATTCAAAAATTAGAATTGGAATCTAGCATTTCATTTAAAAAACCCAACGAACAATTTTATACTCTGGCTGTGGAGGATTTTGATCATATACTACAGTCAGATTGGTTTATGCCCGAAGAATATAAAAATATGGACATAGAAGCATTTTTGATTCAGCATAGTACTAAAGAGCATAATGATCGATTAATGGAAGAATTGCAAGAATACAAAAAGCGCGATATGATCAATCTCTTACGCTGGTTAAAATACTTTGTAGATACCCTGAGAGCTAAGAACATTATCTGGGGAGTAGGACGGGGTAGTAGCGTAGCCAGTTATGTTCTCTTTATTTTAGGTGTACATAAAATCGATAGTATTAAGTATAATTTAGATTGGCGAGAATTTTTGAGATAAGTAATAATATAATCCCTAAGGAGAAAATTATGGCAATGAAAGAACAACAAAGATCAGTATATAAAACCATGCAAGGTAAAGAAGTTGACATGCATAAATTGGCTATGCAGCACGAGATGACTGTGGCCGTGGGAAATGTTAGAGTCAACGCTCGTGGCGACGAACTAGGGCCCGGTGGTCAAATTATTCGTAAAAGAGAAGATGTTCTAGAGGAATATTATCAAGGACATCCGGATGCAGCTCCGGACGAAGTTGTAATTAGAAAAAGACAAAAATAAGGACAAAAATGAACGTTGTAAAAGGTAAAATTATTCCGCTCAATGATAGTGTTATTATCAGTGACATGCATTTTGATGAAATAAAAACTACTTCTGGAATTATTATCAGAAGTGACGACGGTAAAAGCGAAGGAATTAAACCTCGCTGGGGGAAAGTTTGGGCCATTGGTCCAAACCAAGTAGATGTAAAAGTCGGAGAATGGATCCTAGTAGAACATGGACGATGGACTAGAGGGGTTACAGTTGAGGACGAAGAAGGAAATCAAACTGTCATTCGTCGAGTAGATGTTAAAAACATTCTAGCAACCGCCGACGAACGTCCAAATGATATTCAGTTTGGATCTCATAGTAGTACAGAACAAGGTCAAGTATTTAGGCCGGAAATGTTTGCGGGCGCACAGTTTTAAATCAATTTGATTATCAGGGCTCTTGACGAGCCCTATTTTTTTCTGTATACTATGCATATGAAATGCAATACCTGTAATAAAGAATACACACCAGATTGTAACTACAATCAAGGACGCTGTCCGCATCATCCACCGTTAATAAGCATACAACCTAAAGACACCAGTCGGGGACATTTTTACGTTAGCCTTATCAAAAGCGGATTACGAATTGTAGCAGGCATTTTTCTAATTGATGGAAACTTGCTTGTTGCAGGATCATTGTTAATCCTAGCAGAAGGGTTGGGCATTATTGAGGAACTAGTTTGAAAATAGGTTTTACTTGTTCCACTTTCGACTTGTTTCACGCAGGTCATATCATAATGCTTAAAGAAGCAAAGAGCCAATGTGATTATTTAATTGTAGGATTGCAAACCGATCCCACCATAGATCGTCCAAAAGAAAAAAATAGACCTGTTCAAAGTATTTTTGAAAGATTTGTACAGCTACAGGCCTGTAAATATGTAGATGAAATTGTAGTATATGCCACAGAGAAAGACTTAATTGATATACTACTTTCTTATCCCATAAATGTTAGAATTTTAGGTAATGAATACGAACACAAAACATTTACCGGTCGACAAGAGTGTATCGACAGAGGTATAAAATTTTATTATAATAAAAGAGAACATACTTTCTCAACAACAGAACTAAGGCAACGAGTTGTAGATGCAGAAGCTGAAAAGTTAATAAGGCCAATATGACAGTATTGATAGAGAAAATTAGAAAAGGCCAGTTTTTAACTGTAGATACTTCTAGCATAAACAAAAATTTTGCAGTATCTGACACTGAAGAATTATTCAATCATAATTTAAAAATTATGCCGCAAGATTGGTTTTACAGAACCAATCCAGTAAATTACACAGTGAATAGTCAAGGCTACAGAACTGAAGAATTTGAAAAAATTGATTGGGCACAGTCTGTGGTAATCTTTGGCTGTTCAACAGTTTTTGGTACAGGTGTCAGTGACGATCATACCATTGATTATTTTTTATCTAAAATATTAGGTATTCCGGTTATAAATCTTGGTGTGGCATCAACATCAATTGCCTATTCATTACATAATTCTTTAATATTAAGTGAATATTATCCTACCCCAAAAGCAGTTGTAAATCTTTGGACAGAGTACAGTAGAACTGCATATTATTTAGATAATAGAGTAGATAATAAAGGTGTGTGGACCGAAGACCATTTTACACAAGAATGGCTACACTATGACAGTAACTCTGCCACTCACGCTATATTTGCTCAGATGACTAGTCATCTTCTTTGGAAAAACAAATCCGCCTACTATGAGGCTAGTTTTTTCCCTGGTACAGCAATACTATTTCATTGTGATCATTTACCAGTATTTGATCAAGCAAGAGACTTAATACACTATGGAAGAAAGACCAATAAAATGATAGCCGAAAAAATAGCATATAATTTAAAAAAGGAGTTAAACTAAATGACCGTAGAAAATGCAGCAATGTTCTTAGCCAACAGTATCTTAATCGGAGCAGGATTTTGTATTGTTTTTATTGTAACCATTGTAATCAATAATCTGCTACACAAATATTGGAAGCCAGTGAGAATTTTTAGTAAGGATTCTTGGCATTTTAATCCTCCGCATCGTTTTGTTACTGAACAAGAACTTAAGGAAATGGGCAAGGAACTAGATCCAGAATGGGGGCAAATCCGTCCAGTTGATCCAGCAGAGAAAACAAACAATCAAAAATGAATTATGATATACTAAAAAAATATAGATTTCAGGACATAGTTGACTACTATAAAAATATTATTTTAAATAAAGGATTATAAATGAAAACCTTATGGACTGAAAAGTATAGGCCTAAAACTATTAACGGCTATGTTTTTAGAGACGATGCTCAAAAATCGCAAGTTAATCATTGGATTGAACAAAAGACTATCCCACATTTACTATTCAGCGGAAATGCAGGTATTGGTAAAACTACCCTAGCAAAGATCTTGCTCAACGAACTAAACATAAATGATCTTGACATTTTAGAAATTAACGCTAGTCGTACAAACTCAGTAGAAGATGTTAGAGATAAAATTGTAAACTTTGTCCAAATGATTCCATTTGGAGATTTTAAGGTAGTACTATTAGATGAAGCAGATTACTTGTCTCCCAACGCACAAGCGGCTCTTCGCGGTGTTATGGAAGAATATCACACAACCGCACGATTTATTCTTACTTGCAATTATCCTAACAGAATCATTCCTGCTTTACATAGTCGATGCCAAGGATTTCACATTGAGCGTGTCGATATTACTGAGTTTACCGCTCGTGTTGCTACTATTCTTGTTGAAGAAAACATTGAGTTTGACCTCGATACCCTAGACACATTTGTCAAGGCAACTTATCCAGACTTACGCAAGTGTATCAATACTGTACAAATGAATAGTATGAGTGGTACATTACATACTCCAGAAAAAGGAGATACTGGAGATGCAGACTATAAGATTGAAATGGTTGAACTGTTTAAGAAAGGTAAGATTTCAGAAGCACGTAAACTAGTATGTGCTCAGGCTAGACCAGAAGAAATTGAAGATATCTATAGATGGCTCTATGATAATGTAGCTATTTTTGGAGAAGAGTCTAAACAAGAAGCTGCCATATTGTGGATTAAACAAGGCATGGTAGATCATACGCTAGTAATCGATCCAGAAATTAATCTAGCAGCAACATTAATTAGGCTAGCACATATTTAAAGGATACAATATATGGGATTCCGTACTCCGATAGACTATAACAGTGTACATCATCAAATTTATCTTACAGGTGTAGAAATAAACAGTCCGTACAATGATGGATTTACATCTTGGCACTTAAAACAAGATCTTTATAAAATTAAATGGTTAGTCGATGAAATCATTAGAACTAGTCCTACATTTGCAGGTGAAGATGAATTTGTAAATGAAAATAGTAAAAAGATCATGTGGAAAAGACTAAATGAAAAATAAATTAAAATTTGCTTACATGAAAACTGCAGAAACATTTGCAGCACTTAGTCATGCTCGCAGATTACATGTAGGCGCTATTATTGTTAAAGATGATAGAATTATCTCTATAGGTTACAACGGTATGCCTAGCGGATGGGATAACGATTGCGAGAACGTAGACTTTATGAGTAGAGATGCCGGACAATGGTTAAATCCAGAAGAGGTTTATCAACGGTGGCCTTTTCAAGAAGAAGATATTGATCCTGATTTAGGTCATGCTAGAAGATACAGACTTGTTACAAAACCAGAGGTGTTACATGCTGAAACAAATGCGATTGCAAAACTTGCTAAATCTAACGAATCTGGTATGGGTGCTACTATGTTTGTTACCCATGCTCCATGTTTGGACTGTGCCAAACTTATCTACCAAAGTGGTATTGGCAGTGTTTTATATAGGGACACTTATAGGGATACTAGTGGTATCACGTTTCTGGAACGATCGGGTGTAAAAGTTGAACAAGTAGAAAAGGGCTCCTGAGAGCCCTTTTCTCATAACATTATTTTAATCTCCATAAACCGTTAACACCTCCTTTACGGCATTATGGCGTTCAATGTCCTTATGATCAAACTGTACTATGTCTAAATAGGTCAGTGATTTATTTTCTATTAGGTCGCAGAAGTTGATTAAACCATTATCGTTTAATCTGTCGGCTTGTGCTAGGTCTCCTGTAACTACCATCTTAGATCCCTCCCCTAATCTAGTCAGTAGCATTTTCATTTGATTGACTGTAGCATTTTGCATTTCGTCTGCGACAATGTATGCGTTTTTAAATGTACGTCCACGCATATAGGCCAGCGGACTTATTTCTATTACTCCTTCCTCTAACATTTTTGCAATGTCTCTAGTTTGGTAATACTCACCTAGAACATCAAAAATAGGTCTTGTCCAAGGTGCCATTTTTTCATTTAGCGTTCCTGGTAAGAATCCTAGATCTTCATCTACACTAACGGCGGGTCTGGTAACAATGATTTTGTCTACTTGCCCCTCTTGAAATAGTTTAATTCCAACTTGTACAGCCAGCATGGTTTTGCCCGTGCCTGCTGGCCCGATAGCAAATACTATGCTCTTCTGTTCGTCTTGGAGTTTTAGCAGATACTCTTGCTGGTTTCTATTTCGAGGTGTAAGTATCACCCTATGCTTCTTTTGAGGCATATAAGTGTTAAAATCAATCACGTTTACTTCACTTGTAAATCGTTTTTTCACTCTTTTTGTCATTGTTAAATGTCTCCTACATTTGGGGAATGCAGGACGACTGTAGCGACCGCCCTGATTACTACAGTGGTCCTACAAATTTATTTAACAAAACGGGCTAAAAGTAAACTGATAGCATATAAAATTGATTGGGCTAAATACATGATGAAACTGCGAGATAGAAATGCATGACATTTTAGACGTTATTAAAAACATACAAACCATTTACGAAAGCAATAGTACCCTAGCTATTCTTAAAGATTTCGAACGTGTGCTCGACGAGAGCAACTTATACGTTTATGAAAACTGGTTAGACGGGGAAGTTGCTTACGGTCCTAAAGTTGATCGTCATTGGGTAACAGCCGGGTTTATGTGGCCTAGAGATAAAATGCCAGACCCTATGGCTGCTAAAAGACTTACTGAGTTAGGCTGCAAAGTCAAATATCAAAAAACTCACCTTATCGAAGTTAGAAAAATTAAAAAGCCTAGCGACATTCGTCCAGGTACTAAAAAAGGGCATTTAGATCATAAGCCTATCTGGGTGGTAGAAATTACTATGCCAAAGAAATTAGCCTTTGATGTATATAAAGGTTATATGGATAAAATGCGCGAAGAAAAATATGGTAACAACCCTAAGGCTAAAGGTAGTGTTCCACAGGCTGATGTAAATGCTGCAATGCCTCCAAATCCTGCGATGCCTCCGGCAGGTGCAGTTCCACAAACACCGATGCCAGCAGCTGGTGCAGCACCTGCAGTATAAGGATCATATATGTCACTTAGAGCAAAAGATCTAATAGACCTAGTTAAACCGGTATTCGAAGTAGATTCGTATTCGTCAAAAATGGGCAACGACAAAGATGTTGTTGTAATTAGTTTTACTGTAGATCAAAAAGAACCAGCAGATGACCTAGTAGCATTTTGTGAAATGGGTTATAGTTTTGTACTTGATGCAGATGTAACACCTGGTGAATTAGACGACGGTACTTATAGAGTATTTGTAGAAATACAAAGAAATAAACGTATCGGTGAACAGATTAATGAATTATTAGATGGTGTTAAAAAATTAACAGGTCACGATGATCTACGTTTTCGGTACTATAAAAGTTTTAAAAGTTTACCAGCTGATCAAAATACTTTAGAAGAAACTGTGCCTAGTGATGCAAACTCCTACGAGATGTCTATACAAGAAAATTCAATGAATAACTTCACTAACTTTTTTGGTAGAAGTAATGTAGATACTATTTCAGCATTGAATGAAAATTCTATCAAGTTCAAAAAAATCTATGCAGAGCCATTGACCATGCGTGTCATAGACTTTGGACCCCGTGCAGAAGTCTATTCTCGTATAGAAGGACCTATTGGTATTAGTAGTACAGATATAAGCGAGTGTTTATATCTAACAAAATATCTCGGTAATTATAATATAACAAAAATTGGCAATGCATTTGTTTTTGAGAATCAAGGATATGCCGTTGCCTTAGAAAGGATATAATATGTCAGGATTTACATTTGATTTTACAGAAGATAAACTTGCAGCAATTATTGGTAAAAATCCATACTTAGAACATTGGTACGAGGCATTAGTACAAATTCTTCCAGACTATGATATTAATACCCCGGAAAGAGTCGCAGCTTTTGTTGCACAGTGTGCTCATGAAAGTGGCGGATTTAGAGCTATCAAAGAAAATCTTAACTATAAAGCAGAAACATTAAGAAAATTATTTTCTAAATATTTTCCAACAGATGAACTAGCAAGGCAGTATGAAAAACAGCCTGAACGTATTGCTAACCGTATATATGGTGGGCGTATGGGCAATGGTCCAGAAGAAAGTGGAGATGGATTCCGTTATTGTGGTAGGGGTCTAATTCAATTAACTGGTAAAGACAACTATAATCGCTATGCTGAAAGTCTACAGATTAGTGTAGAAGAAGCCAGTGAACATCTAACAACATTTGAAGGCTGTGTACAATCAGCTGCTTGGTTTTGGGAAGCTAACAATTTAAATGCTGAAGCAGATGCTGGCGATATTAAAAAGATGACTAAAAAAATCAATGGCGGATACATTGGTTTAGAAGATCGTATCAAACACTACGATCACGCACTACACGTATTCGGAGCATAAAGTGAGCACAATCGTTTGGATCCTAGGTTTTCTACCTGATACATTGTTTGTAATGATTGCTTACCTCTGTTGGGGTGCAGGACTTGCACTGTATGTGGCCAGTAAGTTAGTTAAATGGATTCCAATGATGAGTACCTATAAACTTCCATCTGAAATTATAGGTGTTCTTGCACTTATGTTTGGCAGTTACTTATTTGGTAGTCACGCAACTAATCTTCTATGGGAAGAGCGTGTAAAAGAAATGGAAGCCAAAGTAGCTGCTGCTGAAGCGCAAAGTAAGGAAGTCAATACAAAAATTGTCACTAAAGTAATAACAAAAACACAAATTGTTAAAACTAGAGGTGAAGATATAGTAAAGTATGTTGATCGCGAAGTTATCAAATATGATGAAAAATTTGCCAAGGGCGGTCAATGCGAAATACCTAAAGAATTTATTAAAGCACACAATGATGCTGCCGAGGCGCCAAAATGAAAATAGTTAGTATCTTATTGTTATCATTGTTAGTAGGTTGTTCAACAACAGTACCAGTTACAGCTAAATTTCCTGAAGTTCCAGAAAGGTTATTAGAAAAATGCCCTCAATTAAAAAAATTAGAAGAAGAAGCAAAGTTAAGCGACATATCAAAAACAGTAACCGTTAACTATACAACATATTATGAATGTGCTGTTAAAAATGACGCATGGATAGAATGGTATCAAATACAAAAACAAATTTTTGAAAGTGTAAAATAAAGGAGTAGATATGCCTGATCAAGTGCAAGAACCAGAAAAGAAAAAAGACGAAGATTGGATGCAGAAGAAATGGCGTCCTGCTATGGGTTGGCTATACATGTTAGTATGCTTTTGTGACATGATTGTGTTTCCCGTCCTTTGGAGTATATTACAAGCCATACAAAAAGTACCTATTACACAATGGAACCCATTGTCGTTACAAGGTGCAGGGTTATTCCATGTGGCCATGGGTGCTGTACTAGGTATTGCAGCATTTGGTCGTACACAAGAAAAAATTGCTGGTGCTGCTGCTAATCCATCGCCTACATCATTTACTCCACCACCAGCTGCGCCTGCTGCTAGCGGATTTGGTATGCCAACACAAACTTATAACCCGCCAGCGCAAACATTTAGTCCACCTCCATCGCCCCCTAGTAGCTTCGGCGGTGGGTTTGGAAGTCCGGCACCAATATCAACTACTGCAAGCGGGAAGAAAATTATCCCAACAGATCCAGATCCAGTTCTATAAAGGAAATATTATGAAAAAATTATTAGCACTATTAGCACTAACACTAGCTTCAACTGCTTTTGCAGGTGGTGAAATTAAGGAAATTTGTAAAGATAAAGTTGACAAGGCCGGCAAACCAGTCTTAGACAAAAAGACCAAAAAGCCTGTTCAAGACTGTAAAAAAATCAAAGTTCATAAAAAGGTAGAAGGCGATAAGGTTCCAGAACCAGCCAAAAAGAAATAATCTACCAAACTTTTGACAAAGCAAGGCCATGGCAGTATAATTACTGTTGTACCTTGCTTTTTTAATTGTGAGATAAAATATGGATTACTATGAAACACTAGGCGTAAGAAAAAACGCCACCCAAGAAGAAATTAAAAAGGCCTACAGAAGCCTAGCAAATAAACACCATCCTGATAAAGGGGGAGATCAAGCTAAATTTAAAGACATTAGTGTGGCCTATGATACACTCAGTGACCCGCAAAAACGTCAAGAATATGATATGGGTGGAAGTCAAAACATTCATATCAATAGCGGCAATTTTCACGATGTATTTAATAATGCTTTTCAATTCCATTTTGGAGGAGGGCATCCATTTGGAGATATATTTGGACGTAGGCAGCATCGAAATCGAGACTTAAACATACAATGTCAAGTTACACTACTTGACTCGTTTTCTGGTAAACAGTTTGAAGCTAGTTACACATTACCTAGTGGAAAAAATCAAACAGTAGTAATTAATGTGCCGCCCGGAGTAGACAATGGAGGTACTATAAGATACCAAGGGCTAGGGGACGATAGTATTCCTGGTATCCCTCGTGGAGATCTAAATGTCACTGTGATAATTATTCCAGATTCTAAATACGTGCGGCATAATGATGATCTGTATACTAATTTAGAAATAAATCCAATCGAAGCTATGATTGGCACTAGAAAGACTGTAAAAAATATAGACGGACAAGTGCTGAATATCGATGTACGTGCAGGAGTAAGTGATGGTACAGAATATGCAAGGGCAGGTATGGGATTTCCAAATATGCGAGGAGGAGCACGGGGAAGATTTGTTATAGTTGTAAAAATTAAAGCTCCGGCTGTGACCAATCCAGACTTAATAAAAAAATTGCAAAAAATTAACGAAGAAATCAACGGCTCTTGACATAAATCAAAAAGAGTGTATAATAACTGTAGTAAAAAGGAATTCAAATGGTAGAGCCTAGCAATGATTTACAAATGGTTTTTGAAAAAGCCATAAGTGTAGCCAAACAACTTCAGCATGAATATTTGACAATTGAACATTTGTTATTTGCCATGCTATGCGAAGAAAGTTTTAGTAATTGTATTTCAGGATACGGTGCAGACCCTGAGTACATAAAAAAGAATTTAGAACATTATTTGAAAAATAAATGTGATGAAATAGTAGGGGCTAGTACAGATGTTAAACCTCGAAAAACACAAACGGTAGAACGTGTATTAAATCGTGCATTTACACAAGTTTTATTCAATGGTCGTCAAAAAATTGAACCCACAGATGTTTTTGTTGCTATGATGGCTGAAAAACGTAGTTGGAGTTACTACTACATTCAGCAAGCAGAAATAGACAAAGATAAATTTGCCGAATATATCAACAGTGGAATAGAAAGTGACGAAGAAGAACAAGTGCCAGACAATCATGCAGATAAAGCATTAAAAGCATTTACCACAAATCTAAACGATGCTGTTAAGAAAAATAAAGTAGATCCAGTAATTGGCAGAATTGAAGAACTGGAAAATATAAGCCTTGCATTGGGTAGACGCAGTAAGAATAATGTTATTCTTGTTGGAGATCCTGGTGTAGGTAAAACTGCCATTGCAGAAGGTCTAGCATTTAACATTGTTAAAGGTGCAGTTCCAGAATTTCTTAAAGACTATCAAGTGTTTAATTTAGACATTAGTGCTATGTTAGCAGGTAGCAAATATCGTGGAGATTTCGAAGAAAGATTTAAACTTGTACTAAAAGGCCTACAAAAGAAAGGTAAAACAGTACTGTTCATTGACGAAGCACACATGATTAGTGGTGCAGGTTCGGCTAGCAATAGTGCTAACGATCTTAGCAATATGATGAAACCTGCTCTAAGTAAAGGTAATATCAAAGTAATTGCCAGCACTACTTGGGAAGAATATCGCAAACACTTCGAAAAGGATCGCGCATTGATGCGTCGATTCCAACGTATTACTGTAGACGAGCCTACTACAGAAGTTACACTACAGATACTTAAAGGCATCAAAAAATATTATGAACAATTTCATAATACAAAAATTAAAGATGATGCTCTACAGGCTGCAATTAAACTTAGTGTAAGATATCAAACAGATAAAAAATTACCTGACAAAGCAATCGACTTAATCGACTTGGCTTGCAGCCGATTTAATCTTAAACTAGCAGATGAAAGAGTGGTAACTGAAAATGAAATTCAATTTGAAATAGCCAAACTTCTTCAAATGCCTGAAGAACAGATCAGAGAAGCAGAAGATGTAGGCTTAGTAAAATTAGAAGATCAATTATCAGGAGAAGTTTATGGACAAGGCAAAGCAATTACAGAAATTGTTGATAAGATTCTTGTTGCTAGGGCTGGACTTAAACCAGAAAACAAACCAGTTGGGAGTTTTGTATTCATGGGGCCAACCGGTTGCGGCAAAACAGAAACTGCTAAAGCTCTAAGTAAACACCTTGGTGTAAAACTTATTAGATTTGATATGAGTGAATATCAAGAAAAACACAGTATAAGTAAACTGATCGGTAGTCCTCCTGGGTATGTTGGCTTTGAAGAAAATGCCGGTCTGTTAATTACTCAGGTACAAGAGTCACCTAACTGTGTTTTATTATTCGATGAAATTGAAAAATCGCATCCTGATGTGAGTACAGTATTATTACAAATGATGGATAACGGATTTGTTACAGGATCAAATGGGAAACGTGCTGATTGCAGAAATGTTATTTTAATTCTGACAACAAATCTTGGGGCTCAAGAAGCTGAAAAAAATACCATAGGTTTTGGTCGTCAAGAAAAAGATCATGATGATAAAGATCTTAAGAAATTCTTTACTCCAGAGTTCCGTAATAGACTCGATGCGATTGTTACATTTAATAAACTAAACAAAGAGACTATGGTTAAAATTATTCATAAGTTTGTTGATGAATTAAAAGATCAAGTCAAAGATAAAAGCATACGTGTTAAAATCGACTCTGCTGCTACAGAGTGGTTAATTGAAAAAGGGTTTGACGCTAAGATGGGTGCAAGACCGTTACAGCGTGTTATTGATAAAGAAATTAAACGTCCTATGGCTAGGTTAATGCTATTTGGAGATTTAAAACAAGGCGGTAGTTTAAGTATTACTGTTAAAGATGATCAAATTTTCTTAGTAGCAAAACCAAAAGCAGTTCGGATACCATTATTAACTGTGGAAAAGACAAGTGATACGGTGTAAAGAAACTAAAAAACTGTTCATGGACGAGTATGCTTACAAGGCAGTATTAGTTGTTCCAGGAGCACACTGGTTTAGATCAAATGATTTGGATGGTGTTAGTAAAAGAATACGTGCCCTAAAACGCGGTGGTAGTCCCTACAAGTCTGGTTTTATTACTATAAAAAATGAAGATGATCTACAGTATATAGAAAAACTTGTCAAAGTATTAAAGCAGATGACTGACTTTAATATTAGAGTTGAGATCCCGTTAGTCAGTGTCTATACTAATTTACCAACAGACATTGACAAATTATGTAGTTTAGATTCAGAACGAGTCAAATATATATCTAAACCTCCTAGCCAAGGACTAGATAAAAATATAGTTGTTATGAATCGTACAGGTTGGGATTTTAAAATAACACTAGGACCAACTAGCCAAAATTACAGTAATTTTGTCGAATGGGCAGAAAACGGGAAAGATCTTGTTAAATTAACAGGCAGCGCAAAGAGAGCTCTAATGCGTGACTCCCACTGGGGCGGCAGTCATTTTTATGCTAAAAACGACAAAGCAGTTACTATGACTCGTGTGTTTTTAGGCGATACAATCAGTAGAGTCGATCAAGTAGTTAATCTTAAAGATTAGGAAATATCTGTATACTGCGTTTACGATAAATACATTGTAAATGCAGGATATTTCTTATGAAAATAATAGAGCTATTTGAGGACTTTCAACTACCTTCAGAAAAAAAGGACGATAAACTACCCTTTGATCTTAAAGACGATTTAGAATTCTTCATGCGAAATGACGATGATTTTTATCGTCGTCACTACTATCCTCACATCATCAAATGTAAAAACTATATGGAATCAGGCAAAAACCTGGGTCCACGTGCATTTAAAAAACTTGTAAACCACGCTTACGAGTGCTATACTAAAAAATTCCCTGTTCGTCAATTACCTGATTCATTAGAAGAAGACATAGTTAACAAGATATGTTCTAAATTGCATAATGAAGAAGTAAAATATATTAAAGAAAAAGTCTATTGATATGAAACTCAAAGAAGGCGGCAATGTAGTTCCAGGTGCTGTAGAACTTACACGCAAAAATTTTAATACAGCAGTACATAATCTAAAAAAAGTGTTGCCTGACGGTATTAATGTATATCCTATTGGATCAGCTGGGCACAAAGAAGTTAGCAGTGACATTGATGCACTTATTGATGCCGGCGAACTTATGGCTGTTTTTCCCGCTAAAGAATTAAAATTAAGTCGTAAAGCATTAGAAGATTACTTTAAAGAACAAGGCCTGTTTGCTGCTAGAACAGGAGTAAGTATCCACGTTGGTATCCCTACTGGTGAAGGCGATAGCGTAGTACAAGTAGACTTAATGGCAGTAGAAAATGCTGCCCGCGTACAACCTTTACACACGCATGATTATACCGATCCAACTATGAAAGGTGGAACCTTACATGGTATGTGGGCAGATCTTGCCAACCTAAGTTCTTTACCCGATCATTCTAGTTTAATGATGAGTCCATATAAAGGTCTAGTAGACAGAGAAACTAAAGAATTAATAACACACGACAAAGACGAGATAGCAAAAATTATTATCGGTCCTACTGCCAGTGCAAGCGACATGGGTAATCCTAAAAGAGTATTAGCCGCGCTACAACAATATCCAGACAAGTATAAAGCAATCAAAGACAAATACTTCCCACAAGAAAGTCTAGGCACAGCCAGTTGGTTTAGACAAATGATTAATATTGCGAGCGTAAAATGAGACTAAGACAACTGTTTGAAGCTGCGCCTCCGGCTGTTGGTCGTAAATATCAACATATTGAAGATCTTGTTTTCACCAATGGTTCAAGTGGTGGCTTGCATGCCATTGAACGTATGCGTCATATGACAGAAGCAGGTGGCAACATTGAATTAAAATGGGATGGCAGTCCTGTTATATATTGGGGCAGAGATGAAGCGGGTAGATTTAGTCTAATACCAAAAAATGCTTGGGAATATCTCAAAAGAGGTAAAACAGAAACTAATACTGGTGCCAAGACAGTAATGAATTCTGCAGAAGATGTTAGAAATTTTATCATGCAGACCGGCAAAGCAGAACCAGGTAGAGAAGCAGAAAGAAAACAGTACGCTAAACAACTAGCTGATCTTTGGCATTTGTTTGAACAGGCTAGTCCTGAACGTGGATTTATTGAAGGCGGTCTATTATTCTTTCCTGGTGCGCCAGCTGTACTAAACAAACAAACACTAGAATGGGATTTCACTCCTAATATTACCAGTTTCCATATACCAAAAGATTCAGAACTAGGTAAACGTATTGGCAAAGCTAAAGTAATGATTGCTGCCACTGGCTACTATGAATCACTGGGTAGTAGTGATGAATCACGTTATCCGAACGCAGAAGAATTATCTACACCCACAGTTATTGTGCAAGGTACTACCTATGTAGAAGAAGCACCTAATATTCCGCAAGAAGGTCTTGACCGTATAGAAAATTTCATACAAACAAATGCTGCTGCCATTGACGGATTTATTGCAGGTCAGCCTGGTCTAAGTAAACCAGGTGATGTTCTTTATAAGTTTTACAATCAAAATTTACGAATAGCTGGTGTTAAGCAAAAGTTTATCGATTGGGCTACTGCTAATTTGTCAGCAGGACAAGCACAAAAGGTAGTAAAAGATCCTAGACTAAATGTTGTATTAGATGCTGTGGAAATGTTAACTAACGAAAAGATGAAGATTATTCAACAGTTAAGTCAAGGTACACATGGAAATATTAGACAGACTAAACCAGAAGGTTATGTGCAAGCGCATCCAGGAGCACGAGCATCTGGAGAACCGTTTAAACATGATTTGCCTGGACAGTTTGTCAAGGCTATTGACCAAGCCAATTGGGCTCCAAGGAAAGACTAATATGCGTCTAAGAGAATTATTACAAGAAGATATAGATAGAACAGGCGAAGGTAAAAGTGCAGTTGTAGGCTGGGGGCGTGGTATGGGGCATAAAGGCCATATGTTCTTGGCCAGTAGTGTTATTACACAAGCCAACGATACCGATAGTGATCCATATTTTGTTGTTAGTCGTACTGTTGGCAAAGATGATCCTATTACGCCAGAAGAAAAATTAGCAATTTATAAAAAAGTATTTCCTAAACACGGTCATATCTTTCAAACAGCTACAGAAGAAATGCCCGACCTTACACGAGTCTTAACTAGATTAAATCAGCATGGGTACACAGATGTAACTGTGGTTGTAGGTGCAGATCAAGTTAACGCTCTAAGTTATGTAAAAAATTATAATGGTAAACCTAACAAAGCAGGAGATATTCCGTTTCATTTTAACACATTAAATGTTATCAGCAGACAAGAAACAAATGATCCAAGCCGCGAACAAGAAGGACCACGTGCTACACCTATGCGAGCTGCTTTAATGGATCCTACAAAGTCAGAAGAAGAAAAATTTGCTGTATGGCGTGATGCTATGAGTCCAGAGCTTAGTGACGAAGAAGTTATGGATCTAATGCAGAAAGCACAACAACGTATGGCTAGTTTTGAAAAACCTAAAGCGGCAAAGAAAAGTAAAGAAAAAGAAGTAGCAGAAGTTGCACCCAAAGGTTGGGAAGGTACTGTTAAAGCTATGAAGAAACACGATGATATTGATAATCCATGGGCACTAGCACATTGGATGAAAAACAAAGGCTATAAAAGTCATAAGAAATGAAACAGTATAGAATTACATCAGCCGATATTAATCAAAGTAGCCCAGACGATTGTTATCTTGCACCTGAAGATCCTATACATGAATTAAAAGCCATACAACATCTAGCTGGATTAGGCAGTGATGCTAGACTACATGAATTGCGTGTCAAACAAGGTAGTAATATATCTGTAACTGGTATGGAAAAAGCAGAGCTAATGCGTAAGCATAATATTAAACCCGGAACTGACGAATGGTTTAAACTTTGGTTTAGCAAGCCTTATCTTACAGGAGAAAAACCTGTATGAAAATTTTAGATATTCTTGAAGACCAAACTGATCAGCCAGATCTGATACAGGCATTTAAAGATTTCCTGCCGTTGGCAATGAAAGAACTTGATCTTTCTCAACTACCACCTATTAAATTAGAACCAAAAATAGAACAAAAAAATCAGCCCACCTTTGGACGGTTTCAAGAAAAGGCACAGGTGATTTATCTTGGTATAAAAAATAGGCATCCTATTGACATACTAAGAACTCTGGCACACGAGCTTGTACACTATAAACAACTATTAGACGGTAAACTTGGAAGTAAGCACAGTGGTGACACCGGAAGTCCAACTGAGAACGAAGCACATGTAAGAGCAGGAATTATAATGAGACATTTTGGCAAACAATTTCCTCATTATTTTGATGATCAAGCAGTAGAACTAGACGAAGATGCAAGTGATCGTGAAATACATAACTATGAAAAACTAGACAAGATTCTAGTTTTATTATGTAAAATGGTCGTTAAAGGTCAAAAGAAAGACAAAGATTACTATGGTATGGTTGCAGCCTGTGTTTTAGATCCCGATAATCGCATGGTTGCTAAGGTAAACTATCCTAGAGAAGACGGACTACGTGTTCATGCAGAACGTGCTGCTATGGAAGCATATTATGACAAATATGGAGAAATACCCGAAGGTAGTATTGTAGTGACCACACTAAGTCCTTGCAATGAGTTTAGTGACGAAACAGCAGACGGACGTGCGGGTAACAACTGTGTAGATCTAATTAATAATAGTCCAATACGTAAAGTCTATTGTGGTTATATGGATCCTAGTCAAGGTGACGAATCACATGCGGAACGTGACTTTAATCTTATGGAAACTGAAAACGGTAGCATACGTGAACTATGCAAATCTTTTGCAGATACTTTTTTAGACGAAGATCAACATCCAAATGACATACCACGCGGTCCTGAATTTAAACCTACTATGCCAGCAGGTACTGTTAGAGTAGATGTAAGCGATGTATATGACTGGTATAAGTTAGGTAAAAATATCAGCAACTTAGGTAATGCTAAAGCTAGTGATTTTGGTAAGGGACCTCCTAGTACTATTATGGCATTTGGCAGCGAGCCTGAAGAACACAAGTATATTAAGAATCTAAAGAAGTTAGGATTAGATACTACTGACATAGATCCCCTTGATCCTAAGCAACCTAAAAAAATGCCTCGTCAGAAGGTTGATCCTACTTACAACGTAGGAGAAAATTTTGCTGATGGTAAAAATCCTGGACGCAAAGGTCTAGCCAAACGCAGCGGTGTTAATACTAAAGCATCAGTAAGTACATTACGCAACGTGGCTAAACACAGCTCGGGTGAAAAGGCTCGTATGGCACATTGGCTAGCCAACATGAAGGCTGGTAAGGCTAAAAAGAAATGACTCTAGTTTATATACATGGTGCAAGTGCTACTAGCGAAAGTTTTAACTACATTCGCGAGCACATACCCGGAAAAAACATATCTGTTAACTATAACAGTGCCGATGGGTTTGAACATAACCTTAAAGATATGCAGACTGCACTAACAGATATAGAAGATATTTTCTTTGTTGCACACAGCCTAGGGGGTATTTACGCATTGCACCTTGCAAATTATATGCCCAATCAAGTTATAGGTGCTGTAACTCTAAGCACGCCATATGGCGGTGCAGAACATGCAGACTATGCCAAATATTTTTTACCTTTTAGTAGATTACTACGTGATATAGGACCTAGTAGCTGGCCTATGCGACAAGCAAATAAAATAGAAATACACCATCCTTGGACCAATGTAGTTACTGTGAAAGGATCGGCCCCTTGGATTATAGGCGATAATGATGGTGTTGTCACTGTTCGTAGCCAAAAAGAACACGAACACGATATGGAAATTATAGAAGTAAACATTAATCATTACGAAGTAGTGCTAAGTGAACAAGTTGTTGACATTATTAAAGAACGAATAAATATGCATACGAGTCAAAAATATGAAAATACTTGAAATCATTACGGAAAGCGGTGGAATGAAACCTATACATCCGCAGCACAAAGCGGCTATTAAAAATGCCACTACTTTTCCATCGATGAATATGAATTCTGGAAGTCAATATTTAGGATATCGTATGGGCATTGCTCTAGCAGGTGCTCCTGAATATCCCACTAAACAAGAAGCAGATAACTGGATCGGAGGAGATCCTTTACTAGCGCCATATACTGAAGAAGAAAACGAAATGATAAATGCCGCTGCCAAACAAGTAGGCGGAGGTAAAAGGCAAACATGGAGTAACAATCGCAGCTTAGAAACTGCGGATGTAAACAAAACAAGTCCTGTGGCTAAACGCAAAAAGAACAAATACGGAGTTTAAAATGAAGATAACAGATTTATTAAATGAAGAACAGATTGCAGAAATTAGTCTAGGTGATTATCGTAAAAAAGCTATGTTAAACAAAGCCATGGCTCAGACAGACAAATTTTTTGGCCGTGACGATCCTGAAAAAGTAGCTCATGCTGATAGAACTATTGCAAAGAGAGAAAAGGGTCTAGCCCGTGCAGATCATCGTGCAGAGAAAAAATTACAAGCAATGCCAAAACACGAACCAGCTCCTCGTGATCCTGCTGCTGATGCAGAACGATTGGCTAAAATGAAAGCACGTTTTAGACAGCTAGGCGGAACTAGTTATCAATATGCAGATAGGATGAGTGACGATGATCGTGAAGCACAAGATCTACATCAGGCTATTCAACGTTTAGAAAGACACTTAGGAGAAACTGCTAGTGCCGGTGCTACTAGTGCTGCTAGTATTGGTACTGTAGATGCCCCACATATTAGCCCAGGTAAAGCACGTGGTAAAAAGAGCTATACCGGTAGCCCTAGTACAGGGTCCGGGACAAAAGCACCACCACAGCCTAAGATTATACAGCCTAAAACCAGTTCAGGTACTGCTAAGAATGCATTAGATATGAAGGGCGCGAACTTATTCGGCGCACCTATTAAACGATAAATATACAATAACGGAGATTTACAATGGATTTACAACCTCATCCAGACGACCACGAAGCTAAAATGGCTCGCGCTGACCTTTTTAAACTAGCACAGTATTCATTTAAACTGTTTAAGATGATTCACGAAGATATGGAATTAGAAGGCTGGGTGCAGGCTAAGATTACCAAAGCTGCTGATTATATTGCTTCAGTATATCACTATATGGAATACGAAATGAAGTTTAGTGAGTATGGTGAAAGATTAGAACAATCTGACATGTATTCTTCTATGAGTGAAAGTCAGCAACGTGCTATTAAGCACATGTTAAGTGAAGCAAAAGAAACTATGAAAAAGTTAAATGCTGCACAGGCTAAAAAACTTAAGAAAAAAGGTAGTAAAGTTGAAGAAGCTTCTAAACCAGATTTCTTAGACATGGATAAAGATGGTGACAAGAAAGAGCCGATGAAGAAAGCTGTCAAAGACAAGAAGGTCAAAGAAGGTTTTCCAACTGTTGATGATGCTCGTAAGCGTCATGAACAAGAAAAAGGTACTGGTAAATTTGACAAGAAAGAAACTGAAAAAGGTACACAGTATACACGCAAATCTAGTACATTCACCGACGGCGGTGATGATAGTGATGTAAAAGCAGCTAAAAAGAAAGCCAAGAAAACCGACGAAGGCGTAATGGACACAGTTAAGAAAGTTGGCAAGAAAGTTGCCGGCGCTGTTAACAAAGCAGTTGGTCATGGCAGTGATGAAGACATGATTAAAGATCTACAACGCAAGTCAGGTGCTCCCGTTACAGGCAAAAAACCTGCACCAGTCAAAGAAGCCAGCAAAAAGAAAGCTGACAAAGACTATGACGGTGACGGCAAAGTTGAAAGCGGTAAAGACGAATACTTAGGTAGTCGTATTGCTGCTGCTAAGAAGGCCGGCAAAATGGAAGAAGCTGCTAAATGTAATCACACACCAAAAGGTAAATCTTGCCCAGTACATGGACTAAAAGAATGCGGAATGACCTATGAAAGTTCCACTGGCGATTACTCAGCTAAGAAAGCGGCCGCAGGTAAAGACATCGGCAAGCCAGGCAAGAATTTTGCTAAGATTGAAAAGTCTGCAGGTGGTGGCGAAAAAGGCAAGCGTATTGCTGGTGCAGTTCTAGCTAAATTACGCAAAGGCTAATTTGTAATGGACATGAAGAAAATTCTACAGGCTATGGACGGTGCTTCTACAAAGCCTGTAGAAGGTGTCAATAGCATGGCTAAATTTCTTAGTGTTGTTAAAGAAGCAGAAGTAGCAGCACCGGTTTCAACACTACCTCCAGAACAATTAGAATATAATCGTCTAAGAGCACAAGTTGATACTTTAAATTTTATGCAAAGTGATAGAGCTAACAGCAATACTTTTGTAGATCAAGATCCTCAACTAGTAGTTAAACAAAATGCCATGCGAACAAAATTAGCTCAGATGGCTGCTGCATTAAAGGCCAAAGGTATAGATGCTGCCGCTGAATACGATGCTCCAGAGCCAGGTGATCAACCTGCACAACCAGTTGACCTAGCACAAAAATATAATAGTAAAAAACCGCCTGTGCCGACTCAAGAAAATAAAACTGGCAAAATTAAACAATATTTTGAAGCTGTTCAAACAGAAGCTCAACAAGCATTTGATCAACGTCGAGCAAAGTTCAAAGAACAAGCTCGACGAATAGCACAGCGTATGCGTGAAGATGCCAAAGTTAGTGCTATAGATCCTGCTAAGAAAACTATTACCTATACTGATCCACAAACAGGAATTTCTACCACTGTTCCGCAGGCCATGGCCAAACCAGGAGAAGGCGGACAGGTAATGATTGATAAGAATCAAGTTGATCAAGCGGTAGGTCAAAGCCAGCCGCCAGCAATCAAAGTTGGTGATACAATTAAAATGTTAGATACTGAGTCTAGCAGTGCAAGTGTACGTATGCACAGAGCATTGCAACGCGAAAAAGAAAAGCGTGAGTTTAGTCAACGCTATGCTGAGAAACATTTCCCCATAGGTAAGAAACCTGAGCCAATTAAAGAACCAAAGAAAGACCAAGATGTAATTGAATACGGTGATACTGCCAAAGGTCAAAAGATGTTGACTAAGGTGCAGAAACGTGCCGTAGATAGAGTAGTATCTAAAAAAGCAGAAACAGATCCTAAGTATGCTAAGAAGAACGCAGATACTGCTGACCGTGCTTGGGAAAGAATGACAGACAAGGATGTAGCGGAAGGCAACGAAGATCCTTCTTGGATAAACAATCTAAGGCTTAGAAAATAATGGATGAGCAACTAATTAAAGCAATGAAGATGGCACATGCAAATACATTTGCATTCTATCTTAAAACACATGGATTTCACTGGAATGTTGAAGGTGAAAATTTTCCTCAGTATCATACGTTCTTCGAAATGATATACAGCGAAGTATACGGATCTGTAGATAAATTTGCAGAAGAAATTCGTGCTTTAGGTTCATATGCTCCTGCAGGGTTAGGACGACTAATGGAATTAGCCGGTATTGAAGATCAACGTGAAGTAGTCGATGCTAGAATGATGTTAGAAATACTGTATCAAGATAATCAAACAGTTTTAGAAAGTGTTGGACAAGCCTACGAACTAGCAGAAAATGCTGGAGCACATGGTCTAAGTAATTTCTTAGCCGAGCGTCAAGATGCACATAAAAAACATGCTTGGATGATTAGAGCAACATTAAAGTAAAGGACACACTACCTTAGGACCTTATGGTTATTAAGTGTGGGGCGGCTGCTGCCCGTAGAAAGTGATTCGCTACATGGACTACTGAGTGAGCAAGAATTTTAAGGATTATTAAATGTCTTCAATTTATAAAGATTTAGTCGAAAGTTTTGGATACACTCCAATTATGGAAGCTGTGTCATTAGACTCTATCATGGCAGCAGTTGGGCAAGAAAAAGACGAACAAAAACGTGCGGCCGCACTAAATGATATTGCATGGAGAGAAAATCTTCCTGGACTATATGATCCTATTAGTGGTTATTTTGTTCGTAAACAAAGTATGCCTGCGGGACGCGGTGTTCAACGATACAACATTGGTGCTACTGCTAGCCGTGGGGACGACGAGGTATTGAGTAGTAAAGGATTAATTCCAGACAATGCTAAAACTACTAGTCCGCTTGGTAAGTTAGCAAATAAGATAACTGGTAAAGATAGCGATGCATACGATCGAGATATTAGAGCTCGTAGTGCTGCTGCTCAAAATCCGCCAGCAGGACAGGCTGCACAGCCTTCATCCGCCTCTGATCAAGCCACTGCTAGTCAAACGCAGACTAGCAATTACACAGGTACTGACCAAAGAACACCTAATGCAAGAGATGCTAACACTGCTCCGCCTAAACAAGATGATTCTAAACCAACTGCTCGAGTTACAATTCCAGGACAAGGCGGTGATATAGAAGTTAAACGTAAAAGATATGCAGAATTACTTGCTAAAGCTAAAGGATAAAAAATGAACTTTTATAAAGACCCGCTAATAGAAAAATTAAGAATAATCGAATCTCAAATCATTGGTGAAGGTTTATCTGACGACGAATTTGTAGAGTTACAAAGGCTAAGAGCCGAACTTGGTGATGACCCAGCTTCTGCTAAACTACACTCAGAAGTAGATGCAGTAGTTAAAGCAAGAGCTGCCGACTTTGAAAAGTCTGCTGATACACCAGCTGATACACCAGCTGATACACCTGCTGATACACCAGCTGATAAACCAACTGTTGAATGGCCGAAAACTAGAGACGAAATTATTGCATTCCAACGAGCAAATAACTTACAAGCTGACGGGTTGATTGGTCAAAAGACTATGGCTGCACTAATAGCTGCCGGAGCAACTCCACCGCCAGGATTTAAACCAGTCAGTAATAAAGTTAAGCCTACTGGAAAACCTCCGGGGCAAGCTGGGCAACCAACACCTACTACACAGGCTGGAATACCTCCAGAATTATCAAGGGCTATACCTAGTCCAAAAGAAGGTGATCAGTACTGGGTTAACGGTACAAGATATGAGTTTAGAAGCAACTATGATGGTCGACAGTTTGGAAAACCTCAATGGACTGTTGAGCATAAACCTGGTGATTTTGCATTTAAGGCAGATACAGAATGGGCTGCAAAAAATAAATTCACAGGTACCCCGGCTCAAGCAAATGCCCAGTTTATGCAGAAAACTTACCCGAAACCACAAGCAGAATCTACTGAAATAGATAGATTAAAAGAACTACTTAAATTTTAATCAAATAAAAAGCACCCCTGGGGTGCTTTTTTATTAGTGCCAATTACCTTGAAAGCAATGACGCATCTCATGTCCTAAGGTATGCATATTTGGACGCTTGCTAGTAATGATTGTACAACTATTGCCTTCCCAAAAAGAGCAGGCTTTAATAGCAAAACCAAAACCACCGTTGTTGCGCTTGCGGCTTTCTGCATCACATACTTGTTGAACATTGTCAACTGGCATCCATTTGATATTCATCGGAGTCTTTTGAACGTCACCTGCTGGAAATGATGCCGTAGGATCATCCCAATCTGCCGATGCTGAGCCCAATTGAGCAATCAAAAAAAGTGTAAGAACAGTTTTTTTCATGTCTACCTCTGTGTGTTAATATGCTATAATTATAGCCTCAAAAGTATAGATTGTCAATTATTTTGGTTAACCAAAAATTAATACTTAAATATACTATGATCAAAACTTTAGACACAATCGATTCAAATTTTCTATACGAAGAATATGCCAAAATAGAACATCATATTGATTGGTTTATAACGGGACAACAAGGACGCCAAACGTGTATACAGACTAGACCAGATCAACCCTTGGGGTTAGATGGGTGTGGTAGCGTAGATCCAAGTGTAGGTATAACATCCTATAACTGTGTTAACAGTTTGGTACAAGGTACTATTTGGCAAGAACTGATCGAAAAGTATCAAATGTTTAGAACAAGATTTTTATGGATAAATGAAAAATCCTGTTATTCAATACACAAAGATTCTAGTCCAAGAATACATATACCAATTTTTACAAATCCGCAGGCATTATTTTATTTTAGTAAATCAGGATTTCAATATTTGGCTCCAGATAAAATATACTGGGTAGACACTAGAAGTATGCATAGTTTTGTAAACTTTTCTGATCAAAAAAGACTGCATCTAGTTGGCTGTGTTGAAGGTTGACAAATAAAACAAATATAGTATAATAGGCAAATTAACGAGGAGATGTTATGTCATCAAGAATGTATGGCCCTGAAGAAAAGGCTAAATTAGAAAGATTAATTACCGAAGGTAGTACAGTACTACGTGAAATTGAAGATTTAAAAGAAGGCTTAAAAGAAACCGTTAAGGCAGTAGCAGAAGAACTTGATATCAAACCCAGTATCATCAATAAAGCAATTACCATTGCACATAAAGATAATTGGAAAGATCACGAAGACGAATGGAACGAGATTGAAATGATCTTGGGCGTAACTAAACGTCTACCAGAATAATGTCTAGGCTAGTTGCATTCGGATGTTCTTATACCCAAGGGTCTTCCTTGGATGACAATTATCAATTTCCCCCTTATCCTGCAGTACCTAGTATTTTTGCGTGGCCTCAAGTTTTAGCAAATTTATTAGGTTTAGAATGTAAAAACTATGCAGTAGGTGGAAGTGGTAATTTAGAAATTTTATGGGAACTTCTAAAAAAGAATGTATCGTCAAATGATATAGTTCTTTTAGGATGGAGCCATTTCAATAGAGAAATCATTTTTGATAAACAACAAGAATTTTCAAGAATGTTAGATAATGAAGAAACATTCAAGCGTTGGTTGTTGGCGCACCCCGAATCCGATATTAACATAAGAAATTGGTTATATATTCATCACGCCAACAAATATTTAAAAAGCAAAAAAATAACAGCTTATAATGTTTTTTGTGCATTTGATATCGATCCTAGTACTAAACCAAGTTGGATTGAAATAGATAATATGTTACCTTGTAATTTCCAGCCGTTAGATCGTGGGCATGACGGTTTACACCCGGGTATAAAAAGTCACGAAGATCTAGCAAATAACATATATAAATACATAACAAACGTAGGGTAAGCAGGGCCATAAACCGCACAATAGGTATTTGTGAGCCAAAAATCACATAAGGAAAAATATGAGCTATGTAGACGCATGGTTCGATCGCGAGAACGACATTATCAAGATTGTCGAGCGTTCGAACCAAGGTAAAAGAGAATTTAGAGACATACCTGTTAGGTATACATTTTACTACGAAGATGCACGTGGTAAATTTCAATCAATTTATGGCACGCCGTTATCAAGAGTTGTTTGCCGTAATTCAAAAGATTTCCGTAAAGAAATGGCCATACACTCTAACAAAAAGATGTATGAAGCAGACATTAATCCAATCTTTGTTTGTCTAAGTGAAAATTATTTAAATCAAGACGCACCAAAACTAAACACTGCCTTCTTTGACATTGAGGTAGACTTTGATCCAGAACGTGGGTATGCTAGCCCAGACGATGCATTCATGCCAATTACTGCTATCGCAGTTTATCTGCAATGGTTAGAAACAATGGTCTGCCTAGCTATTCCGCCTAAGGGAATGAGTATTGACACCGCCAAAGAACTAGTAAAAGATTTTCCTAACACACATATTTTTGACAACGAAGCAGATTTGTTAGACACATTTTTGAAATTAATCGAAGATGCAGATGTTATCAGTGGTTGGAACTCAGAGGGTTTTGATATTCCCTATACTACCAATCGCATTACCAAAGTACTCAGCAAAGACGATACACGCAGGATGTGCTTGTTTGGACAGTATCCTCGCAAGCGTGAATATGAAAAATATGGAAAACAGGCCATAACATATGATATGATTGGTCGTGTACACTTAGACTATCTTGAATTATATCGTAAGTACACATATGAAGAACGTCACAGCTACAGACTAGATGCCATTGCCGAATATGAATTAGGTGAACGTAAAACACAATACGAAGGCACACTTGATCAACTATACAACAATGACTTTAAAAAGTTTGTTGAATATAACAGACAAGACTGTGCGCTTCTTGATCGATTAGATAAGAAACTAAAGTTCTTAGATCTTGCCAATAAACTGGCACATGAAAACACTGTACTACTACAAACAACAATGGGTGCTGTGGCTGTGACAGAACAGGCCATTATTAATGAAGCACATCGCAGAGGATTTCAAGTTCCCAATCGTACTAAAATGGACGATCGTGAGAGCAACGAAGGTGCCGCGGGTGCCTATGTTGCTTACCCTAAAGAAGGCCTACAAGATTGGATTGGATCACTGGACATTAACAGTCTATATCCCAGTGCTATTCGTGCGCTTAACATGGGTCCAGAGACTATTGTGGGGCAGTTACGTTCTACATACACAGATGAGTACATAACAGAACAAACTACTCTTAAAAAGAAAACGTTTGCTGCCGCGTGGGAAGGATTGTTTGGATCGCTAGAATATGAAGCTGTTATGCGGCAAGATCGCGGAGTCGATGTTACTATCGACTGGGAATCCGGAGAAAGCGATACACTTAGTGCCGCAGAAATATACAAATTAATTTATGATAGTAATCAACCTTGGATGTTAAGTGCCAATGGAACTATTTTTACATGGGAAAGAGAAGGAATCATTCCCGGATTATTAAAACGATGGTATGCTGAACGTAAAGAGATGCAGGCCAAATTAAAGGAGAGCAAAGATGCAGGCAATGATATTGAAGAAGAGTATTGGGATAAGCGACAATTGGTTAAGAAAATTAACCTCAATTCGCTTTACGGTGCGATCCTTAACCCTGGCTGTCGCTTTTTCGATAAGCGTATTGGGCAATCTACCACTCTTACTGGGCGACAGATTGCCAAGCACATGGCTGGAAAAGTCAATGAGATCATCACTGGAGAGTTTAATCATGTCGGCAAGGCAATCATATACGGTGACACAGATTCTTGTTATTTCTCAGCATATAAAACCTTAAAGAAAGACATAGATAGTGGACAAATACCTTGGACTAAAGAAACTGTCGTACAACTTTATGACCAGATTGGAGAAGAAGTAAACACAACGTTCCCACAGATGATGCTAGACTCTTTTCATTGTCCAAAGAGTCGTGGTGAAGTTATCAAAGCAGGACGAGAAATCGTTGCATCAAAAGGATTGTTTATTACTAAGAAACGTTATGCCGTACTCTATTATGACAAAGAAGGCAAACGAGCAGATGTTGACGGTAAACCTGGTAAAATCAAAGCCATGGGCTTAGATCTAAAACGCAGTGATACTCCAGAATTTATTCAAGACTTTCTAAGTGATGTATTAGAAAAAGTACTAACAGGTGCAACTGAAGAAGAAGTTTTAAATCAGATTACAGAATTCCGCACTCTATTTAAGGCTAGACCTGGCTGGGAGAAAGGATCTCCTAAACGTGCTAATAATATTACTGAGTATCAGGCTAAAGAAGTCAAACAGGGCAAGGCCAATATGCCGGGTCACGTAAGAGCCAGTATAAATTGGAACACGCTTAAACGCATGATGGGAGACAAATATTCGATGAGTATTACAGATGGTGCTAAAGTAATCGTGTGTAAAATTAGAGATAATCCTATGGGGTTTACTAGTGTGGCATATCCAGTAGATGAACTACGGTTACCGCAATGGTTTAAGGATCTGCCATTTAACGATGCTGAAATGGAAACTACTATCATTGATAACAAATTAGATAATTTGATTGGCGTACTAGGTTGGGATATTAGATCAACTGAAGAAAAAAATACGTTTAATAGTTTATTCGAGTTTTAATATGAAAATTATAGTTGCTGGTTACGGATACGTGGGCAAAGCAGTACAGGCTGCTTTTGGCTACAAACATGAAGTGGTAATAGTTGACCCTGCTCTTACAGATGAAGATATTAGGAATCACTTTGATGCGGATTGTATTATTATTTGTGTTAGTACTCCACCTACCGACTCTGGGACTTGCAATGGTGCAAATGTACTAGATGTAATCGATCAAACTCCGATTGATATACCAATAATGATTAAAAGTACCGTAAGTCCAGATATAGTTGATCTATTAGAAGAAAAATATTCTAAACATAGCATTGTAATAAGTCCAGAATTATTAAGAGCTAGATCTAGCGCAGAAGATTTTATTAATCAAAAGTATGTTATTATAGGCGGAGAAGATCCCGAGTGTTTTTGGCAAGAACTTTTTACAGATACTTTACCAAGTTGTAAGTTAGCATTAAAATGCTCTATGAAAGAAGCATCAATAGTCAAATATGCTTCAAATAGTTTTCTTGCATTAAAAACGTCATACTTCAATCAATTATACGATGTATGTCAATCTACTAATACTGACTTTGACATTGTTAGACACATTATGTCACAGGATCTACGTATTGGATCGGATCATACTATGGTTCCAGGTCCAGACGGAGAAAGAGGATGGGGCGGTCATTGTTTCCCCAAAGATACACTTGCCTACACACTATGGGCAAGATCAATAGATGCTAGACAAAGTGTTCTAGAATCAGCCATATCATATAATAATATGGTAAGAAAAAACATTGACAAAAAGTAATTTTCTAAATATAATATTACGAGGAGACATTTATGAAAGATATTTTACAAGATATTGTAGCACATACATACCAATTAGGTATTATTTCGCTGGTAAAGATTACAGGCAACAACGGAGAAACTCTAGTTGAATCAATGGCTGAAGATCGTTCAGTTATTATTTCTGCAAAAACTGTAGAGCCTGTTACAGAATTTGACGGCATTTTTGGTATGCCAAACTTAGATAAACTTAAATTTTTACTTAACTGTGAAGAATATAAAGAGGATGCTAAGATAACTGTTGTTGAAGCAACAAGAAATAACGAAGTAGTACCAACAGGTTTACATTTTGTAAATCAAACACAGGATTTTCAAAACGACTATCGTTTTATGAATACTGAAATTATTAATGAAAAACTTAAATCAGTTAAGTTTAAAGGTACTACTTGGGAAATTGATTTTGAACCAAGTATTACTAGTATTACAAGATTAAAATATCAATCACAAGCTCACAGTGATGAACCAAACTTTCAAGTTAAAACTGAAAATAATAATCTTATCTTTAGTTTTGGAGATGCAGGATCACACGCAGGTAGTTTTGTGTTTCAACCAAATGTTAGCAAATTAAAACACACATGGTCTTGGCCAGTTAGCCAGGTTACGAGTATACTTGCATTAAGTGGTAATAAGACTATGAAGATTAGCGATGCAGGTGCTATGATGATCACCGTAGATAGTGGTATGGCAACATATGACTATATTTTACCAGCAATGAGCAAATAATTATGGAAACTAAACGCAGAACCGTTGTTAGAATGATAACTTATCGCTTGACCGCATGGTTATTTACAATCTTTTGGACTTACTTGTTTACAGGTAACTTAGGTAACTCAGCAGGATTTGCCACAGCCTTGCACATTCTTCTCAGTATAGATTACTACATACACGAAAGAATATGGCTTAGAATTAAATGGGGTAGAATAGATGGGGACATCAATGCCGAGTAGAGAAAAAGACCAAGCAGACTTTGACTTGGAAACATTTGTAGATTTGTTTGACACAGCTATTTCGTCAGATAATCCTGCTGTACAACGAGCATTGAAAAACTTGTTGATGATTGCGGCTATTGTTAATGCAGAAGATCCCCAAGCAGGTATGCGTCAAGGGCCGTTAAAAAGAGTGTTGGAGGATCAACGAAATATTATTCGTAGATTAGAAAATATAGAAAACAACGGTGGCAACTTACATAGACAATATGGTCCTATTCCTAGTACACCAAATATGCCTACACCTTGGGTTGTGCCAACACCAGTTCAAAGTCCTAATACTGGAACACCAAATTTTCCTCCAGGTACAATTTGGACTACAACTAATACATCTACCAGTTACGCTGCCAAAGACAGCGGAGCAGTGGCTGCACAGGGTCATGTATCGACAGTATCACTTGACGGATTATTTGAAAAACTAGAAGCAAAGTCTCTATGAATCGAAATTTAACAGCAACACAAAATGACTATGCATATTTCTTGCCAGCAACGTCAGGATTTTATAGCACATTCATAGGTAAACAACGCTATGGAAACTATGTAGATCCTGCACGGTTACCTGCTAGTTTTACTAATGGTGTTGAAGGATTGAATTATCTTAATCCGGACAAAGGCATGTTCTATTATCATCACTGCCTTTATTCGGCAGGACACGCTAATTTAGATTTGTCTAAACCAGACGAAACTGAAGACATGTTCCGTAATAGAGATCGTTCGACTAGTTGGGTGTTAGGCGATTCAGGTGGATTCCAGATTGGTAAGGGTGTATGGGCCGGTGAGTGGCGTGATCCAAACGGTCCCGAAGTTGCTGCTAAATGGAAAGAAGTTAATGCCAAGGGTATCGAACTTGTCCCACAATTAGATGCCAGCGGCAATCCTAAGCTAGATAAAAATGGCAATCCAAAGATGACCAAGATTGATCATCCTAAACTTTATCAAGCACAATTAGATGCCGCACAAAAGAAACGTGAACAAGTATTAACTTGGATGGACGCACTTATGGACTATGGAATGGTACTGGATATTCCAGCATGGGTGGCTCGTAGTCCTGCAGGTATGGCTGCTACAGGTATCGAGTCATACGATCAAGCCGTTGATGCTACCAAATACAATAACGAATACTTTATTAAACATCGTACTGGTGCATGTAAATTTCTAAACGTTCTTCAAGGCGAGACTCACAGTCAAGCAGAAGATTGGTATCAAAAAATGAAAGACTTTTGCGATCCAAAAGTATATGAAGACAAAGCATTTAATGGTTGGGCCATGGGTGGCCAAAACATGTGTGATATTCACTTGGTCTTAAAAAGACTAGTGGCATTAAGATTTGATGGACTACTTGAAAAAGGCAAACAAGATTGGATGCATTTTTTAGGTACATCAAAATTAGAGTGGGCAGTCCTGCTCACAGACATCCAACGTGCTGTAAGGAAATATCATAATGAAAACTTTACCATATCTTTTGACTGCGCCTCACCGTTTCTGGCAACAGCAAACGGACAAATCTACATCCAAACAGAAACAGAAGACCGCACTAAATGGGTCTATAGGATGCAGGGTGGCGCAGACAACAAAAAATACGCCTCTGACACACGTCTCTTCAAAGATGCTGTAGTACAAGATGGTATATTTGAAGGATTTGAATCTAGTCCAGTTATGGATCAAGTCCAAATGAAAGACATCTGCATTTACGGACCAGGCGATGTAAACAAGAATGGCAAAGAAGGTAAAACAAGTTGGGATTCATTTAGTTATGCTATTATGATGGGCCATAATGTATGGATGCATTTAAATGCGGTTCAAGAAGCCAATCGACAATATGATTTGGGCAAATTACCTTCAATGTTGGTTGACGAACAATTTGATAGAGTGTATTATAAGGACATAGTAGAAGCTATTTTTGCAACAGATGACAGAGCTACCGCAGAAGCAATTATTGAACACTACAGTAGATATTGGGATACTATAATTGGTACTAGAGGTAATACTGGTAAAAGAATTGTGAATGCACATACCAAAGCTGATGAACTAGGTATACCGGCTGTAGATTTCAGTGATCTTAAAATAGTTAAGAAACAAGAACCTGTAACAACAACATTTGAAGATTTGTTTGAATGACACTACCAGACGAAAGATATCGAGCAGTTGTACAAACAAGGAGATTCCTGCTTGACCTCTGCAATCCACAGCATACTCCGCGTATTCCTAAACTTATAAGAGATACTGCTCGCTCTATGTTACGTCATTATCCAAGCGAGTACGAAATGTTAATTGCCTGCGATGAAGCTCCTGATTTGTTCCAAGAACGTATGGAAGATGTAACTAGATTTTTTTCAAAATATCAACAAGGTAAAAAGGATAAAAATGAAACGTAACTATACTAACGGCACATTAGAAGGTGTAGAATTCTTTATTGGCACAGAAGTTGAGCACACACCTGCATTTGGTATGCCTACGCTATTTGTAACAGGATTACAATCAATAAATGCAATTGAAGGTGTTCTAGCCAATAACAACGTTAAACACATATTCTTTGGTGCTAATCATAGTTTCAATCCTGTGTATAATGACTACGCAGGTTGGAAACAATGGGATGACATGATTACTCATTTCTTAGACAAAGATTATCTTTGCTCACTAGATATACCGTTGAGTGCAGTAGAAGAATTTCACGACGGCGGACTTTGTGAATATTTGAATTTTATTCCGCAGATAAGAGTGCCAATACCTTATATAAAATTATGGAATTATAATACAATGCTTAAGATTGATGACAAAGATTTTAAGGCAACTAATCCTGGTGTGTGGTCCCACAGTCTACACTCACTAATGTCCCGAAGAACTTTTACAGACTGGTCACAATATAAAAATGATGAAGTGATAAAATGAATCAAACAACAATGAGACAAGACTGGCGTCCAAACAAAATGATTTGGGTTACCTTTCGTAAAGAAGGTATTCATAAGTATCCAGCCGCACTTACTGAACCAACACTAGCAACAGGAGATGAATATGATGTATCGTTTTTGGGTCATCCTCATCGTCATATATTCCATTTTCGTGTCTGGATTTCAGTTACCCACAACGATCGTGACATCGAATTTATTCAATTTAAACGCTGGTTGGAAAAACTATACTCAGATGGTACAGTACAACTAGACTATAAGAGTTGCGAAATGATGAGTGATGAACTTCATTCTATCATTTCCAATAAGTATCCAGGTCGTGAGATCTGGATCGAAGTCTCCGAAGACGGAGAAAATGGTTCATTTATCAAATACTAAAAACAAGGAAAAAGTAAAATGATTAAAAGTTACAAAGGTTATGCCTATTTTGACAACCATCCTGAGATTGTAAAAATCTTTGAGGACTTAGAGGCATTTCATGATTTTTGTCGCTTTGAATTAATGCCTTTCAATGAGGCAGATCTCTATAACAATCGTAGCTATGTATGGCGAGCGTTTAGTGATCGAAACGGCAGACGTTACCCTGCTAAGAAACGTCAATTTGAAAAGAAACCATATAGAGCATACTGATGGCAAAGATTTGGCTTATTGATTTAGAAGCCGTTGAAACAAGGTACACTGGTCAATGGAAGACCCATGTACCTAATCTCTTACGCAAGGAAGGACATGATGTTCAAGTTATTTCTGGTCCGGTGGATATCCCTAGTGCTACTACTCCCGGTGCTTTTCTTAATTTCGGCGGGACTAATATATACAAAGCTAGCCAAGTTGAGCAAATCGGTAGGTTATTTTGTAGCGGATCCGTTACCGCTGGCGACCATTTTATTTTTACTGATGCTTGGCATCCAGGCATTATAAATCTAAAATATATGAGTGAACTACTGAATATCCCAGTAGTTACACACGGTCTTTGGCATGCTGGTTCATACGATCCTCAAGACTTTCTTGGGCGCTTAGTCGGTAAAAAGGCTTGGGTACGTCACGCTGAAAAAAGTTTTTATCACGCATTTGATCATAACTATTTTGCCACAGAGTTTCACGTACACTTGTTTATGAAACAGTTACTCAACGATGGCTACACTAGTGAAAATCCTTGGTGGCACGAGGATTGGTATGAACGCTATGACAGCGGTAAAATTGTTAAGACTGGTTGGCCTATGGAATATATGCAGGATACTCTTGCACCTTATAAAGGTCTGAAGAAACGAGATATGATTTTGTTTCCGCACCGTATTGCACCAGAGAAGCAAGTTGAAATTTTTAGAGACTTAGCTATCCACTTACCGCAATACGAGTTTGTTGTTTGCCAAGATCGACAACTTACTAAGCATGAGTATCACACACTGCTAGGCGAAGCAAAGATGGTGTTTAGCGCCAATCTACAAGAAACACTGGGTATCAGTTGGTACGAAGGTGCTTTAGTAGATACTATACCATTAGTTCCAGATAGACTTAGCTATAGTGAAATGGCATTTGATACATTTAAATATCCTAGCCAATGGACTGAAGACTTTGATGCATATACTGTTTATCGTCCAAATTTGTGTCGTTTAATTATAGAACACATGGCTAACTATAACACTAGAATTTCGTCAATTCGTAAACAAGCAGATGCATTAACAGAACAATTCTTTTCAGCAACTAGGTTATTAGAAAGACTAAAATGATACTGAAACTGTTAGAACGTTTAGGTCGTAAACGTATTATCATGGACCGTATTGACAACGAGCCATATCTAGAAAGATACTATATCTTTCTAAAAGATCGTACATGGTTTCCATTTAATATCTTTATTCATAAATTTCTAAAATCAGATCCAGACGATGTACACGATCATCCTTGGCCTTATGCTACACTAATCTTAAAAGGTGGCTATTGGGAGTGGATTCCGCAGTTTGATAGCAAAGGTAATAAGTTTAGTGAAATTGCCAAATGGCGCGGTCCTGGACATTTCCGTATGTGCAGTGCTACCAGTTATCATAGAATCGAATTAGATCCTAATATAACTGCATGGACCTTGTTTATGCCTGGTCCACAACAGCGAGAATGGGGATTTCTCGTTAAAAATAAATGGATTCAAAATGACGACTACCTACAAGATCGCAGACAACACAACAAGCAATAGTATCACATGGTCCGATGGGTCTATGTCAACCCTACCATATCTTACAGGTTCATCATCCGGAACATATTCGATTACATCAAATGGTAGTAATTATGCATTTACTAGTCCTATGGCAGTTGTCAAACAAGAACCTAATAGTTTAACAGTACAAGGTAAAATTATTCATAATGGACTAGATTTAGAAGAACGGTTATCTACAATCGAAAAAGTCTTGCAAATACCAGAACGTGATGTTAAACTAGAGGCTAAGCATCCAAAGCTAAAAGAATTATATGATGCATATATTCATGCTTTGGGAAAATATAGAACATTTGAAGCAATTAAAGGCGACGATAATGACTGAAGAAAAGAAAATGCAAATTACATTTGCACCCGGAGCATTTGATTCTTTTGAAGGTACACAGGAAGAATTAGACGAACTTGTAAAAGAAATACAAACTATGTTCTCCGAACTTACACCTGAAGAATTAAAAAATCGTAGTCAGCCTGTAGACATCACTGATTTGATTGATGACGAAACTTTAACTGATGAACAGTTTGAGCAAATTTTAGAAAATCTCGTTGGTGAGCAAAATAAAAAATTGCAATAAGGAAATAATATGAAAGAATTTATAGTAAAAGAAAATGATGCTTTTAGACTTCGCGTAAAAAGTCATAAATGTATTAACCCATCAGATCTTAATAGCTTAGAATTTATTCAAGAAATTAAAAACAATAAAGGTGACATAGATGAAACATCAACATACAATTTTTTCCTCACTGACGAAGAAATTAAAAAACTTGCTGTCGGGCTCACAACTATCTCAGAATAAAATTTCTGATGATGAATATGTCAGTCTAGTTAAAAAAATCTGTAAGCAGATTGAAAAAAGTAACTGGCGGCCTAGTTGTGTCGTAGGCATCACTAGGGGAGGTCTATTGCCTGCTGTAATGATCAGTCATTACTTTAACGTTAAGATGTATTCTTTAGATATAAGTTTACGTGACGGTGGAGAATGCACTAGCAATTTATGGCTAGCTGAAGAAGCATTTGGTTACACTCCTAAAGAAGAACTAGACGAACAATTATATTTAGAAGTTAGTGGTATTCCAGCTTCTTCAGCAAGAGCACAAAAAGACATATTAATTGTAGACGATATTAATGATACAGGTGCTACACTAAATTGGCTTATGGACGATTGGCGTAGTGGATGTTTGTCCTATGACCCTAAATGGAATAACATTTGGAATCATAATGTTAAATTTGCAGTAGTAGTTAATAACATTTCAAATAACTGCAATGTCAAAATGGATTTCGTTGGAAAAGAAATTGACAAGTCTAAAGATGACTCTTGGATTATTTTTCCTTACGAGGAATGGTGGAAATGATTAAAAAAATCATCAACGTGCTACATTTTATACTAATACCTGTCATTGCAATATGGGCATTTAACACTCTTTGGCCAAGTGCAAGTATTCCTCTATCTATTGAAACTTGGATTGCAGGTGCAGTATTATTTAATAGGCATGCAATAGAACGTCTCATTAAATTTAAAAATGACTGATTTAGAAAAAGCACTTAGTCAAGGTAGAGCTCCCTGGAAATCTATTGAATATAGAACTAAAGATTACTGGGTCTTTTCAGATGCGTATCCTGTAACTCAAGGGCATTTATTATTTGTTCCAACATATGAAAACTTTGACAACGTCATTGAATGTTGTAAAGCCGCTTACAAATTCGGATATCTAGGGGTAGAATCTGAGAAATGGGATGGCTTTAATGTTGGACAAAATTGCGGAGAGGCTGCTGGACAAACAGTAGAATATCCGCATGTTCATATGATACCTAGACGCAAAGGTGATATGGAAGATCCTCGCGGCGGGGTAAGACACGTAATACCAGAAAAAGGAAATTATAAAAAATGAGCGGAAAAGGTTCTAGTCCCAGACCGTTTAGCGTTGATCAAAAAACATTTGCTAACAACTGGAATACTATTTTTAAAAAGGAAAAACCCATGTCAGAAACAGAAAAAAAAGGTACTTGCGGATGCGGTCGTAGCCCTACTGGTAACTGCATCGGATGGCATGCTCTATCTGAAGATGTATATCTTCATCAAAAAATGCTTTGGAACGAAGAACAGTTTCGAAAAGATGAAGAACAAAATTCACAAAAAAGTTGATCCTCGAACAACTGCTGCCAAGGAAGGCTACATCCATACAGTAAGGCTTCCTTGGCACAGCCATCATGCTATGAATGATTGGAACGAGACATGTGCATCTATAATTGAAATATTTGGATTACCTGGGGATAGATTCTTAACCCATGCAACTACAGATCATATGGATTTTATGTTTAAATCCCCTAAAGATTTAAACTTGTGTAAAATTTTAATTAGCGAAAAAATATCGTAAAGGTTGACACAACCTAAATAATCATGTACACTAGTACAACATAATGACATCCACGTCATAAACTCGGAGAATAATATGGTATATAACAAAGTATATGAAAGCAATGATCCAGAAGGATCAGAATCTTCAAGGCCTGTTTCAATAGATAATATAGATGAAGCAGAATATGAAGTTGGTTATTTAGGAGATGCTATTCGTGCCAAGATGCGGCGTGATGGTAAAAGATTCTGGGCTGGTGACAATATCAGCAACTACCTACATCCTACAGATAAAGAACATCTAATTAATGAAGCCACAGAAGCATTTGAATTAGTACTAGACCGTTTATTAATTGATCGTGAAAACGATCCTAATAGTAAAGGCACAGCACGTAGACTGGCTAAAATGTATTTTGAAGAAATAATGGCAGGTAGATATGAACCAGCACCAGATTGTACAGCGTTTCCTAATGATAGCGCGGATCGTTATGAGGGTATGCTTGTGGTTCGCAGTGAGCTTCGTAGTATGTGCAGTCATCACCATCAGCCTGTTAACGGTGTGGCTTATATTGGAATCATCGCCGCAGAAAAACTCATTGGATTGTCCAAGTACACACGTATTGCCCAATGGTGTGCTCGTAGAGGAACCCTACAGGAAGAACTGTGTATTGACATAGCCAACGCAATCGAACAGGCCACAGGCAGTAATGATGTCGGTGTTTATATACAGGCTCAACATGGTTGTTGTGAAAACAGAGGAATTATGGCACACTCAAGTTTAACGCAGACTACAGTGTTGCGAGGGCTTTTCAAATCTGATACAAGCGTTAAAAAAGAGTTTATGGACAATATTAAACTTCAACAAGATTTTGCACCGCGATGATCATCACAAACTGCACAGGCGAGATTCGATTGCCTTGGGAACCAGGGCTGTTAGAATGGTTGCAGGAACACTATCCTGCCAGCCAATATAGAGTGGTAGAATTAACTTAAAGGAAAACAAAATGAGTAAATTGAGCAAATTGAATAAAGTAAACGAAAGTATCACACTGCACCGTTATGACAACGGCTTTATGGTAGAAGTGGGTGGACGTGATGATGAAAACGATTGGAAAACTGCCAAGGTTCTTTGCAACACAGAAGAAGAAATGATCGCTGTGGTCAAAGAGTGGATCACTATGGAAATTGATACTTAAGGGGAAATTTATGTTTGGATCTAACTATACAGAGTATAATGTTTTAAACTATAGATCGGCTAGTGAGATTAATCAAGCTATGGGTAGAGTCTATGGCTATATGGGGCTAGCTACACTTGTCAGTATGTTGGTCAGTTTATTTGTAGGTACAACACCTGAATTAGTAAACTTTTTCTTCACTGGCATTATGCATTGGATTGTAATTTTTGCACCGTTAGTTGCTGTAATTGGACTAACTATTGCATTGAATGCCAATCCGTCAAAAGAAATTGCACTTGCCATGCTTGTAGGTTTTTCAGCTATAATGGGGTTGAGCTTTGCTGTAATCTTTGCTGTATACACAATGGCTAGTATTTTTAGTGCATTTATGGGAGCAGCAGTGTTGTTCGGTACTATGAGTTTTTATGGTTACTTTACCAAAAAAGATCTAGATAGCCTAGGAAAATTTATGTTTGTTGGACTTATTGCTATTGTTATTGCCAGCCTTATCAATATTTTTGTTGGTAGTACTGTAATGCAAATGGTTATAAGTGCTTTGGCAATTATTATTTTTATGGGACTGACTGCTTATGACACTCAAAAGATTCGAGAAATTGTTAGCGCAGAAACTACACCAGCTGTAGAAATAAGTGGTGCATTAACACTGTACTTGGATTTTATTAATATATTCCTAAGTTTGCTACAGCTATTCGGTGATAGAAAATGAATTCAGCAGAACAGGCAAGTAATCTAATTTTTAGAGCAAAACATCTTGTTGAGTTTATAGTAGAAACAGAAGTGCCAGAAAATTTTAGATTTAATGGCACTATTCCGTTTGACATTACTATAAAAGATAATATAATTACTGCAAAGGTTTATGCTATAGATTTCGATGAGGCTGTACATAGGCTAAATGAATATTTAGAAAGTTGCAATGACTAGTTGTCAGAAAGATTAAAATGAGTAAAATAAAAATAGCCGAATTATTCTATAGTATACAAGGAGAAGGACGTTACATGGGTGTACCGTCCGTATTCTTACGCACCTTTGGTTGTAACTTTAAATGTGCAGGGTTTGGTATGCCGGCAGGACAACTAAGCACTGAAGTTGAAGATATTGCCTACACTCATGAAAATATAGAATCGTTTCAACGTTACGAAGAGCTACCTTTGGTTAGTACAGGCTGCGATAGTTATGCATCGTGGGATCCAAGATTCAAAGATCTGAGTCCTATGCTAGAAAGCAATGCTATTGTTAATCGTATTATGGAAATACTTCCACATCGTCGTTGGGAAGACGAACATCTTGTTATTACTGGCGGTGAGCCATTGCTGGGGTGGCAACGTGCTTATCCAGATCTATTAGATCATCCTAGTATGCACAGACTCAAAGAGATCACATTTGAAACCAATGGCACTCAAAAACTCACACCTGAGTTTAAAGAATATTTGTTAGGATGGGATCGACAGGATCATCAGCAGAGAGAAATCACTTTCAGTGTAAGTGCCAAACTTCCTTGCAGTGGAGAAAAGTGGGAAGAAGCTATTCTACCAGAAGTTGTATGTGAATACGAAGAAGTAGGCACAGCGTATCTAAAATTTGTTATTGCTACAGAAGAAGATAGAGACTATGCATTGAAAGCGGCTGGCGAATATCGTGCGGCTGGTTTTAAAGGACACGTTTATCTCATGCCAGTGGGTGGTGTAGAAAGTGTTTACACGTTGAATAATCGTCGTGTTGCAGAACTGGCAATGAAACATGGTCTACGCTACAGCGACAGACTACAAGTACCATTGTTTAAAAATGAATGGGGAACCTAATGATAAAACAATTTTTCAAAAAAATCACAGGTATAGAGGCAATTGAAAATGCTAAATTGGCAGCTCGTGCAGAAGCAGAAGCCGCTGTAAAAATTGCAGAAGACGCTGCCAACGCTGCCAAAGATGCATTAGATGCAGTTGAACGGGCAAATAAAGAAGCCGAGATAGCTAAGATGACTCCAAAAGAACGTGCTACTGCTAGAGGAGAACCTTGGGTAGACGTGTTAGAAACTCACGTTAACAAAGATAATATTCGAAATGGCTTTTTTGAACTTGACTGGAACGATCTATTTGTGCTACAATTGAAACAAGCTGGATATGGTTTTGATGGTGATCCAGACGAAGAAATCGTAGATCGTTGGTTTAGAGATTTAGCCAGGAACATGTTAGGTGAAGAAGGCTTGGATCAAAGTCGAGGATCTGGATTTATTAATGTAAGCAAACTAGCGGACGGTAAAGCCGAAGTAAAATGAGTTATATTCTAGTTGATACTGCTAACACGTTTTTTCGTGCAAGGCATGTAGTAAGAGGTGATGCTAATATTAAACTTGGCATGGCCATGCATATTACATTTAACAGTATCAAAAAAGCATGGCAAGATTTTGGAGGGAAACATGTCGTATTCTGTCTCGAAGGTCGATCATGGCGTAAAGATTTTTATGCTCCTTACAAACGCAATCGACAAGAAACCCGCGATGCAATGTCAGCAAAGGAACAAGAAGAAGATAAATTGTTCTGGGAAACTTTTGATGCATTCAAAACATTCATTAGTGATAAGACTAATTGTACAGTTTTACAACATCCAAGATTAGAAGCCGATGATTTAATTGCAGGTTTTATACAAGCTCATCCAAATGATAATCATGTAATCATTAGCACAGACACAGATTTTCATCAATTAATTGCACCCAATGTCAAACAGTATAACGGTGTAGCAGATACACTGACTACACACGAAGGTATCTTTGATAAAAAAGGTAAATCAGTTCTTGATAAGAAAACTAAAGAGCCAATGCCGGCACCAAATCCAAAGTGGATTTTATTTGAAAAATGTATGAGAGGTGATACCAGTGACAATGTTTTCTCTGCTTATCCTGGCGTTCGTACTAAGGGTAGTAAGAACAAAGTCGGACTGACAGAAGCGTTTGAAGACCGTGACAAAAAAGGCTTCAATTGGAATAATCTCATGCTTCAGCGTTGGGTTGATCATAACGGAATCGAACATCGTGTATTAGATGATTATCAGCGTAATGTTACCCTTGTTGATCTAACTGCACAGCCTACAGAAATTAAACAGATCATTCGTGACACTATTGACCAAGGCGCAAGACCAAAAGATATTAGTCAGGTAGGAATTAGACTTTTAAAATTCTGTAATTTATATGACTTACAGAAAATCTCTGATAATATACAAAGTTATGCAGAACCATTTCAAGCCAAGTATCCTGAATCAGCAGTTACTTGGCGCAAACTAGTTGAGGAAGTTTAAATGACAGAATTATATGCTAAGCCGATAGTCGATGGTAAATTTTGGATCGTTGAAATGAACGGAGAAAAAATTGCCACTTTACACAAAAAAGAAAACAACAAGTTTATGTTGAGTAATAAAGATGGCGAAATTTACTTCAGTAAAAAAGAAGAATTGACTAAACAATTTGGCAAAAATTTCTTTTTACCTAAGATCAAAACAAAAATTACTTCAGTCGAAATAAATGAATGTCACGGATTTCCTACTAGTTGTACACCTTACAATAGTATGTTTGATGTAAGACAGAAATTACCATTATTCACAAAAAGTTCTGCAAGTAAAAGTTTATATTGTGCAGGGTACTATATAATTAAATTCGACAAAGGATGGGTAAAGAGTTTTTGTCCTAAACTTATCACCATTGAAAGATACCCTTTTAAAGGTCCATTTACTAGTGAATTAGAAATGAAACAGGTATTATCAAATGTCAAATGATCCTATTAACACCATTGCCATACAACAGTTTATACAACAAGTTAAAATTGCAGATGCTAGTCAACAAAAAGAAATAAGACTAGATATGAAACAGGCAAAAAATATCAGCTTTGCACTAACAGAAGTTCTAGCAAAATTAACACAAGATTATGAAGTAATGCTTCAAGAATTGTTAAAAGCCGGTGGTAACGACACTATAACAGTTGCCATGGACGGTGGTGGATTTGGCACGAAATAAGGATAAATATATGCGTAGTTATCAAGGACGCATATATGTCAAGGCCCAAGCCAAACGTATTATTAGAGCATATTAATAAGAAAACTTATAAGAGCGAGCAGATCTTAGAAGCAGATGCTATTTGGGCGGTGTTTTATAAAGGCGAGCCATTTAATTTGAAAAGTTCTAACAGTTTAACCAGTTATCCTGGACCTAAATATAAAAAAGTAAGTTTTTCAAATCCTGGTCATGCACATAATCTTGCTAAGAAATTGAACTTGACATTTGGCTGTCAAGACTTTCAAGTTGTAAAATTAACACAGGGCGAAATTATAAAATGATAAGCAAAGAAACATATACTACTATGTTTCTAAAAGAATGGGGCAAAAGTGCAGATGCTGCCAATCTAAAGCTGTATACTAGAACGTGGTGGCAAAACAACAGATCAAAAGATTCGGGCGGTTTACGTCTTACTGATCAAGGTTATGAATTTTTGGTTGGAGAACTAAATTTAAAAGAATATGAAATTCCTTTTACCGAACCAATCGAACTTAGCCCGCAAACAATAATCTTTTTGGACAGATACATCGACTGTCCATACTATCTTACCAATAAAAGTATCACAGTATTCTCTGAACGTAAAAGTTTTGAACTTTTTATGTTTTCGGACGACATACGAAAACTTGGCATCATCAAAGCCATCAATAATTTAAAAACGCAAGAATAAAATTTTTGGCTAACAAGCTGTTGACAGAATAGAATTATTGTCATATAATACTAGGACAGTGATAGCAATTTTTTTAACAAGATAGGAATTTTATGAGCGAAATCATTTCTCGTACAGTTGGCCCAAAAGGTGCTATGAAAGGTCTACGCAAGGCTTTTAAAAATAAACGTCCGTTGTTTCTTTGGGGACCTCCGGGCATTGGCAAATCAGATATTATCAAACAACTAGGTGCCGAGTTAGATGCTCATGTCATCGACGTTCGTTTGAGCTTGTGGGAACCTACTGATATTAAAGGTATTCCATACTTTGACTCAAACACTAGCAAAATGGTTTGGGCTCCTCCTAGCGAATTGCCAGATGATGCAATGGCAAAAGAGCATAATCAAATTATCCTATTCTTGGATGAAATGAACTCTGCGGCACCTAGTGTGCAAGCGGCAGCTTATCAACTTATTCTAAATCGTCGTGTTGGTACTTATAAGTTGCCAGATAACGTTGTAATGGTGGCAGCTGGTAACCGTGAAACTGACAAGGGCGTAACTTATCGCATGCCTGCTCCGTTGGCCAACCGGTTTGTTCACTTGGAGATGCAAGTAGATTTTGATGACTGGGCACAATGGGCCACTGACAATCGTATTCATAAGGATGTAGTCGGCTATTTAACTTTCTCTAAAAAGGACTTGTACGACTTTGATCCAAAATCTGGTTCACGTGCATTTGCTACACCTCGTAGTTGGAGCTTTGTTAGCGAATTGTTAATGGATGATGATACCGAAGAAGATACACTGTCAGATTTGATTAGTGGTTCCGTTGGTGAAGGCTTGGGCATTAAGTTTATGGCACACCGCAAAGTATCAAGCAAGATGCCTAATCCTACAGATATTTTGCAGGGTAAAGTTAAAGAGATTAAGACCAAAGAAATCTCTGCTCAATACAGTTTGGTTACTAGTTTGTGTTATGAACTGAAAGATGCCGCTGACAAAAAAGCCAAAGACTGGAACAAACAGGTCAATCACTTTTTTGAATTTATGATGAATAACTTTGAAACTGAGTTGGTTGTTATGGGCACTAAATTGAGTCTAAGCCAATACAAGTTGCCATTGGATCCAGATGAGATCGAGTGTTTTGATGAGTTCCATGGTAAGTTTGGCAAGTACATTGCACAGGCTACAGAAAAACACGAACGTTAATCTAAAAATTATATCATTTGACACCTCCTTCGGGAGGTGTTATAATATATACATACAGTAAACGAAGGAACTAAAATGTCACACATTGATCCAGTAATTGACAAAATTATTGTAGCTCGCGTTGGCTTGCTACTACGTCATCCGTTTTTTGGCAATATGGCTACTCGTCTTAAAATTATGGACGGTAGCGATTGGTGCCCTACAGCGGCTACTGACGGACGTCATCTATACTACAATCGAAAATTTTTTGAAAAACTAAGCACTAAAGAAGTCGAGTTTGTAGTAGCACACGAAATTCTACACAATGTATTTGATCATATGTCTCGTAGCGAAGGCAGAAATAAAGCAATTTGGAATGCCGCAGTTGACTATACTGTTAATGGTCAATTAGTTCGTGATCGAATTGGAACAAGTCCCAAAGACATTAAAATTTTCCATGATCCAAAACATTATGGTAAACCTGCAGAACAAATTTATGATGAAATCTTTGAAGAAGAAGATGAAAAAAGTTTAGCTGCCTTAGGTCAATTACTTGACGAGCATATCGATTGGTCCGACGGTGACGATAACGGCAACGGCAACGGAAAACCACAATATTCTAAAGAAGAACTTAAACAAATCAGAGACGAAATTCGTGAGGCTACTATACAAGCAGCCAATGCGGCAGGTGCAGGTAACGTTCCTGCTAATATCCAACGAATGATCAAAGAACTAACTGAGCCAAAGATGAATTGGCGCGAAATATTGCGTCAACAAATTCAAAGTACTATTAAGAACGACTACACATTTATTCGTCCTAATCGCAAGGGCTGGCATATGAGTGCTATTCTTCCAGGTACTAACTACGACGAAACGATTGATATCTGTATCGGTATTGATATGAGTGGTAGTATCTCAGATAAGCAAGCCAAAGATTTTATTGCAGAAATAAAAGGTATTATGGATCAGTACCAAGACTATAAGATTAAATTATGGTGTTTTGATACTCGAGTGTATAACGAAGCAGATTTTGATGGCACTGGTAGTAACGATATCATGGAATATGAAGTTATCGGCGGTGGCGGAACTGAATTTGATGCTAACTGGGAATATATGAAAGAGCACGATATTCAACCTAAAAAGTTTATCATGTTTACAGACGGTTATCCTTGGGGTAGTTGGGGCGATGAAAATTACTGTGATACAGTATTCATTATTCATGGCAACGATAAAATTGTTCCGCCTTGGGGGACTTACGCATATTATGAACAGAACGGTACCATTAGAAGTTGATTCTTTCAGTGCCGGACAAGTTGAAAGTAAAATTTGGGCGGCACAAGAATTAGAACGTGTTGTAGCTCATACTCATATTCTTAGAATTAGCATTCTAGGTGGATGGTATGGGTTGCTACATTTTATTTTAAAATCAAGAGGGCGACAAATGATTGAATGGTGTCGCAGTTACGATATTAACCCCTCTGTATGTTCAGTGGCTAATGTTATTAATAACACATGGGAAATGAAGGAATGGTCGTTTAAAAGCCTTCCTATGGATGCTAATCTTGTAGACTTTTCTGATGGCACTAATACTGTCATTAATACATCTACAGAACATTTTTCCAGTAACCAGTGGTATGAAAATATCCCCGAAGGATTCTTGTGTTTATTTCAAGGTAACGATTTAGATATAGAAGACCATGTACAACGCCCTCAAGATCTTGCACATTTTAAATCTATGTTTCCTCTAAAAACAATGTTGTTTGAAGGTGAACTTAAATTTCCTGAATATACTAGATATATGATAATTGGACACAAATAATGGCTATTAAAAACGGTAAGCCTAATCCATTAAATTACTTTGACCTACGCAAGGTAGATTTTCCTGCGTTTCATTTTTACTATACTAGTCTTCCAAAATATACCCCTAATTTTATAAAACAATTAGATAACTGGATTTTTAATAGTTTGAACAGTCGATACTACATAGGACAGGCGTTAGAACTAGACGCAAATAATAATCTTGTTTACGTTACTAGGATCGGATTTGAAGCTGAAAAAGAACTAAGTTTCTTCAGAATTGCCTGTCCACATTTATCTTAATGATAATTATATACGTATTTTATTTCTAAAGGAGAAGTCATGACAGAAGAAGTACAGAACCAACCAGCAGCAGCAGAAACCGCTCAACCTGCTCAACAAAAAGGCGCTGATTTAAATATCAATGATCTAAACGCATTAAAACAAATTATTGATGTTGCAAGTTCAAGAGGTGCCTTTAAACCAGGTACTGAAATGGTTGCAGTAGGTCAAGTTTATGAAAAACTAGCTTCGTTTTTAGAAGCAGTTGCTAAACAAGCCGAAGCATCAAAAGAAAAAACTGGAGCATAATATGGAATTAAAACATGTAGGTAGAGTTGTTGGTACTGGACGTAAATGTCTAGTAGCCTATAGAACATTGCCCGGAGATTCTAGTAATTGCTTAATTGTCCCGACAGAAGGCCTAACTGATGCACAACACGATGCAATTATTAACTTAGTAAACAGCACGGCAGGACAAGATGCAAATGAATTTGCGGAAGTAATGGCAAGAACTAATTTTCCCGACGGAAGTATCATGTTGGCTAACCTACATGTTAATGGAAAATTAATTAAAGTATCCACTAGTCAAATTGAAATGACTCCTAATACTCAGATGAAAATTTTGTTATCTGAGTTAAACCAGATTATTGCCGAACAACGAGGTCTAACTGTCGATCAATTAGCTATTCAAACTAAGGATACTAAAGGATCAGAAGTTAAAGAAATAGCATCTGCTAAGGACATAAGTCCAAAACAAGGCGAAGATGTTACTAAAACTGTTGAAGAAAGACAAGCAGAAGTTTTAGCAGATAGCTCTATGACTCCGGAACAGAAAGCTTCTAAACTACGCAGTGAAGCAGATCGTTTATACAAGCAGGCCGCTATTTTAAGAAAAGAAGCCGAAGAACTAAGTCCAATAAAGAAAAAAGAAAAGTGACATTAAAAGGAAGAAATTTTCCTAAAGATGTCATCGCACACTGGCCTGAGGTATTCGGGGAGATAAATCTCAACGTAGTACCGCTAAAATATTTACATACTATCAGTGTGACATTTAAAGATGGCAAAGTTTGGGAAATTGATGTAACGAAAAACGGTAAGAATAATAACTGGGATTCTTTTGAAAAGGAGATCCAAGAAATATTTGTCACCTATGAGGAAAATATCGATAACATTGACTTTCAGATAAACACTGAAAAAGTCAAAAGCGATATAATAAAAACCACTGCAAAATTTTTAAAGAAAAAGAAATTATAAATGAAAGTCAGATTACTGTCATATAGTCAACCAACAGAAGAATTTTTTGATCAGGGAATTTCTGATGCTCAAGAGTTAATTGCTTATTGTGCTAGAGTATCTAATCCAAGTAATCAACTTAATACTGATACTAGTGAAAAACTAATTAGATATCTAATCAAACATCAGCACTGGAGTCCTTTAGAAATGGTTAGTGCTTGTATTGAGATTACTACAACAAGAGATATTGCAAGGCAAATTTTAAGGCACAGAAGTTTTAGTTTCCAAGAATTTAGCCAACGTTATGCAGATCCTACTAAAGATCTTAATTTTGTCCTTAGAGAAGCAAGATTACAAGATCCAAAAAATAGACAGAACAGCATCGATGTTGTACAAGACACTCCAGAATCACGTATTCTAGCCACAGAGTGGGAACGTGCTCAACAACGAGTGTTATATGCAGTTAAAGAAGCATACCAGTGGGCCATTGATCATGGTATTGCTAAAGAACAGGCTCGTGCTGTACTACCCGAAGGTATGATGGAAAGCCGGTTATATATGAACGGCACACTGCGTAGTTGGATACATTTTATAGAACTACGCAGTGCTAACGGCACACAAAAAGAACATCAAGAAGTTGCCAAGGCCTGTGCCTCGGTTATTGCGACTGTATTTCCGCTTGCTTCAGACTTAATAAGTACTGATTAAATCTACCTTCTAACCAAGCCCAGTCATTAATCTTACGAAGTCCTTCTGGATTTTGTTTATTATCTAATCCAAATCTTCTTCCGGCAATCGCACCTGCTACAATATATTGTCCGTAGGTTGTTTTCTTACCTCTAGTACACCATGCAGCAAGACGCTTATCTGTTTCTAACTGAACTTGTCGATCAATTACTGCACTTGCTAGTTTAGCACATTCTCTAAATGCAGCTCTCCAGCTAGCGAAAGGACTAGTGTCAAAAGTATTATAATTACTTATTTGCTCCATAATCTTAATATTTGCGCCGATACTAGTAGTTACGTCTACACTGTCTCTGCTAGCTTGAAGTATTAAGTGTCTAGGAATAAGTTTTACTCCGCCATTACCATAGATTAAGTCATTAACTCTGTTTTTACTTTGCCAAATATGGACTACGTCAAAGTCCCAGCTTGGCACTTCATAATCGAAATTAAAATCTTCAGCTATCTCTGCATCTGCATCAACTACCCAGAAAAAATCTGTAGAGCTAGAAACGGCTGCACAAAAATGAGCATTAAAAATACCTTTAATATTTTTTATATGTTTTGCATGTGGATATTTTGTTAACAGATGTTGAAAATTTATATCTGCATTTTTTTCTTTATATGACAAAAAGAATACATCATATAACTTATTATAAAATACACCAAAGTCAATAAACTTTACATTATTAAAAAAGTTTTTTTCAAACTCATCATCTGTAAACTTATAGTCTTTAGGAATTAAAAATAAATTTGAATACTTTAATAGCTGGTGATGTACATATGACTCGTCCCATTTAGGAATTGTAAAATGCTGCATATCTTTAGACATGCCTATGTCAGCAGGAATAAGCCAAAACATTTTTGTATTAATTTGAGCTTGAAGTCTTTTAGCGTATATAACGTAATTAAATTCTTTATCAACTTGAATAGTTTTAGACTTTGGATATTTTGCCTTTAACCAATTAAGTTTATACTCGGGGAAATCTTTCTGATGATAAAACACAATATCGTAAAACATTATTCTTTGTCCAATACTTTAAAATCTAATCTTGTATAATCAACATGCACCATTTTAAAAAACTTACTGGCATTTGCATCAAGTATACTAATAGGTAAATCTAGTCGTGATTTCAATTCGACTCCTAGACGTTCTGCTTCTTGTAAAGCTTCATCGTCTGTTTTAGCAGATAATGAATTCCAAATTGTATCTAGGTGATCGAAATCTCTTACGTTTACATAATCCCATGATTTATCAAAGTTTGTCATGTAACAACCTTGCCTTGATCCAAGTATTGCCCATACTCCATTTGGTACATCCATGCCAACATTCATCCATGTTACAAGTCTATGCAAATTTTTCCAATGGATTTGATTAATAAATGTGCCAGGGTCTACTGTTACACCCCTATCTAAACTCATCTTAACGCCTTCACGGAATCCTGCACGCCATGCTTGGTATGGACTAGCATTGTTATGCACATTGCTATAACAAGCATTCATTTGAATATATTCAGCATCCCAACAAAAATCAACTTGGGCATTAGGATCGTCAGCAGGTGCGTTTTCATGCGTTTTCATGTTTAACACGTATTCCTTTGGCCACAACTTCAGTCCACCGTTTCCGTACATAAGACCATTTATAGCGTTATATCCTGCCCAAGAAATTACACATTTTGTCAAATCTTTATTTGTATCAAAGTCAACTTCTTGATTAAAAAATTCTTCACGAACAATATTATCACCGTCAACTGTAATAAATCTATCTGTTTCGCTTAATTTAGCACAGGCTTTATGGGCAGCATCGCTACCTTTAACTCCATGTACACGTTTAGCCCAAGGTGCTTTATTGCATAAGTCTGCATAATTTTTTTCAGCATTAGGTTCGTCGTAACTAAGATATATAATATCAAAATCTATTATTTTAAACTTTTGGCTCATATTTTTCCTTTAATGCATATGAATCAAAAAATTTGATAGTAAACAATCTTATTTTAGAAGTAATTGATTCTACTATCATTTCGTGCGGAACAGTAACTGATCCTTTGGCAATTAATTCATTTAAATCAACATTAAATACTCTGTATAAAATATTTTTGTTTTCTTGAGATGTAACATAAACTTGTTTCATATAGTTGGCAACAGCATTATGTAATCGTTGTTTTTCTTCCTCATCTAATACTATTACCCAATTTTTATTTTCAATGTCGTTTAAGATAGTAATAGTAGCTGGATTATCCGTTTGGGGTATTAAAATTAATGTTGACGACTTAGAATTTAAAGTAACAATTTTAGGAACAATATCAAATTTGTTATTTACATCAGTAACTACTTTAAATTGTGCAGTACTTTCCCCGCTAGGGATTAAACTGCTGAGATCCTCACTATTAATTTCAAAGCAAGGTACTTCTATATTAGAATTCTGTCGATCAGTAATAGATAAAATATCACCTGTTACTTTATCAAAGTACACATATCTTGTATTACTAAATTTTAAAGATGCTTCAATTTCAGCAAGTTCTTCAGGAGTTAGATCAAACTCAACTTCTAAATCTTCATATTCTTCATTCATTGATCTTCTCCAAGTATGTAACTATATCATCTGTTAAGAATTCATTTTCTATATAATGAAAAATACCTGTTTGTCTGTATTGGTTAACGTAAAATTCAAATTCGTCATTAAAATAATAGTCACATGCATTAACCCAACTATCATGTACCGTAGGCCATCCTTGAATGTTAGGTCTCATATGAGCAAATGATACATTTAATCTTGGTTGCACTACTGCATCATCCATTCCAGTAATTTTTAAAGCTATAGCGGCACTAACGTCCATACTTAACCATCTTTGTTTAGCCTTAGGAGTTAATTTGCTATACGTTGTTTGCCAATTATTAACAATAAATTCAAGTGTTTTATAAAAAGCAAAAGCTTCTGGTGTCTTTTTAAAATAATGAAAACCAAAATAAACATTTGGAAGATCGTTATAAACAAACACCTGTCTATTTAATTCATTGGAAACAATATTTCCTCTATAATCTTTTACAGACGATGCAAAAAATATTTCGTGATTTGATAATAATTCCCATTTAGATACTAGATCATCTAAGACAATCATATCTGTATCTAATACGATAGTCTCATCATACGGTGAAGCATGGATGAATTTCCATCTATTTTCAACTTTCCATGCAGATTCTTCTGCATGGTCCTTCCAAGGAATTGGAATAACTTGATCAAACACTGCTAGATATTGTTCTGGTACTTGATCATTAGTGATAATACTAATAGCAGAATATGTTGACTGTGTTTTTTTAATTGATAATGCAAGTGCATAGGCTTGTCTTACATAATCTATGCCTTCGCTGTTTTGTGCTAAAACTAAAAAACCTTTACTCATTTATACATCTCGCTAAACTATACTTGTTCATAACATGAATATCTAAATTATCAGTTTTTATTAGAGTATATTCTCCAATATAATTTTGTTTTTCAACTAGCATAGTCATTGACGTATCTGTTGATGACACTAGTACATCCCTATCACGTGTATAGTACAATTTTCCAGGTAATGAACTTATTAAACTAGCACCGGTGCTACCATTTAACATATGAATAGCTATGCTAAAAGCATAATCATTTCTAAAACTACTTGGTCCAATTGCATAAAGTAGCCTATAGTAGGCCCAATTATATCTAATGTGTTGTACAATTTTAAAAAAAGATTTAGCTAAAGATGTTTTTTTAAAATAAAAAACTGTTGCCCAATAAAAAGGTATTGTGTATTGATTAAAATATTCAAAACTACTTGTATCGCGCCACTGTGCTAGATCGTAACCTGTTTTATATATAGCAAGATCACTTTCTAAATCCCAAACTTGATTTAAATTATCAGAATTTAAAATATAATCTACATCCATTATTATTGTTTCGTCATATGGGCTTATGTCATATGCATCTGCTCTAGTGAAATTTTTCCATGGCAGAACTTTATTAGTAATAGATCCATCATAAAATTGTTTTTTTTGAACATATGATGAATTAATATCTATAATATGTTCAAATACATTAATTTTTTCTGGGTACGTTCTCTCAATGTAATCCCTATTGTCTGTAGCAAGTGTAACAGAAACATTTAAAAATTTTTTGATTCGATCTGCGGCAAAAATAGCCATCTGAACATAGTCAATATCAGGGTTATTTTGAGCAAATAAAAGAACACCCTTGCTCATACTGAAATTAAATCCTGAATTCTACGTTTAGATTTGATTTCGGAGTACTTAGAAAAGTATTCATTACTGGCTTTAAAATATTGAGATGATATTTCTTCATGAAAAGTTTTTATATTTTCAATATTAACTGGTATTTGATTAATGTCTATTAGTATACAGTTCAAACTTCCTGCATCAATAATCGATTTTACAAATGAAATTAGTTCTAGTGTGATATGAAAACTAGAACCATTTACATAATAAATTAAATTTTGTTGAAATTCTTCAAACGCTGCATTACGTTGATTTGTCAGAGTAGCCATATAATTGGCTGTTTGAAATGCTTTTTCTAATTGCTCGTCCATGAGATCTCCCGCTGTATAGTGTAATTATCTCAGCGGGAGATGATAGATAACTAATTCTGGTTACAGAGTTGTTTGGTTAGCAATCGTTGGAGTGATTGCAAATGCACCTTGAATTGGAGTAACTGTAAAGGTACTTGTAATTGTACCGCTTAGAACTTCGTCAATCGCTGGGCCAATACCAGTTTGAGTGCCTAAGTCTCCGTCAGTTAATGTTGCTGTAAGTTCAATTACATACGGACTTGTAGTAACATATCTCGCCTGAACAGTAAATGTGTTAAGAGCATAAGGAGCACTTTGAGTACTAGTATAAATTGTTTGATTAACACCCGACAGTGTAATGCTACTAGTAGTACCGCTTGCTCCGCTGCGTGTAACAGTAAATGCTCCAAATGTAGAACTACTTTGATTAACAGCAAATGTTAAGGTACCCATACCAGATAATGTATTAACCCATGCTGTGTATTTGTTGTTTACAACACCACTGGCCAAACTAGCTGTGTAATTAATTTTTCCGCCTGCATTGAAGAAATATCTAGCTTGCACAGTGTCTGTTAGTGTAACTCTAGCCACATGTGTGATAGATGGAGCTGTTAAAGTTGTACCCCATGCAGTAGATCTGGTAGATGTTACTGCAGAACTGCCTAGTTGTGAACCGGCTGCTAGGAACCTGTCAGTTACAACTGCACTAGCAACACCTTGATACTGTGTTACGATAGCATTAGAAATAACTGTACCGCTAGCAATCGTAACCAAGTTAGCCCATGCAGGACCTTGTCCTGTACCAGTGCCTACTGATCCGATCTGTTTTGTTCGTGCTTTTGCTAAATCAGTTCTTAAATTAATCCAGCTTGAAGCACGAATAATGCTACCAGCTGTTACGGCCGAGCTGGCCAATGATTGGCCGTAGCCATATCTCGAGTCTGCTAAATCAGTTGCTGGATTAGTACCACCTGTACCAAGAACTGCTGCTGCTTTTTTTTGAATAGCGTTAAATGTCGCTGCTGAAATTGTTGCCATTTCTTTAATTCCTTATATAATAATTGCTTCTACAAGCTTCACACCAGCATCATTACTTGATTCAAGTGCTATTGCAAACGTGTCTGGAAAACTACTTGCTCTTACAGGAGTGCCTACTAATAATAAACGGGCAGCACCTGCGCATCCATTACTAGAAGCAACTAGTCTATCACCTTTTTGTACTGGTCCAAGAACTTTTATTGGTACTCGACCCTTAAGAGCGACCGGTGTGCCACCAGCTAGACCTTGATTCATCAAGTAAGCGGGCGCTGCACTCACAGCTCCAAATGCTCTTGATCCAGGTTGGCATGCAGTTACTTCTTGTTCTCCACCTACCATTAGTACAGTACCTACTTCGTATTCTGCATCGGCAAGGTATTTCTCTGCCAAGTCAGCTTCATCTGCAAATATTGCATTACCTCTGAAGGTAACAGCATAGATATCTCCTGCGCTGTCACGTGCCGCTACAGTATTAACAGTATTAGCAGTGTCGGCTAATAGATAAGATCCACCATCGACTTGCAATCTATCAGATTGAGTGGCTGTTCCATAGAAATTATCTGCCCAAACTTCGGTAAATCCTAGCGATGAATTACCTATTTTGCTGACTGCATCAGTGACCGGTAATAGATCTCTACCCGATAACTTAATATTATTAGTCATAATACCAGCCAATTTAGTTCTAAATTGAATAGTATCCCCTACAATGTTTTGTACAATAGGCAGATTTGAATTTTCAATTTTTACTTCAAGTTGAGGAGTTGTTCCTACTTGAAATCCTGGATCTGCAAAATTTACTACACCTTCAAAAGTTGTTGCTTCGTCATTTCTAACAAATTTGTCTGCGCCAACAAAGATACCACTTACATTAAAACCATCTGCAGAAGTTGCTGTACCATGAAACCTATGAACAGTTTCAGTGGCGCCACTTTGTGCGGATCCTGTGTTTATAAGTGTTACTCCTTTATATATAGTATCAAATGTATTATTGTAAGCATCTTGTTCAGCTGCTCCTAATGTAAATTCATCATCACTAGATATAACAAAAATAACTGTACCAGAAGCCACTGCCTCAACAACAGTGTGTTCTGCTGCTGCATCATCTACAACAGTTCTAGTACGCATTTCAGTAATAGCAGCACCTGCAGCACCCTGCGGTCCAACTAGAGTAAATGTATTATCACCATTACTAGCATATAATTGCTGTGTACTAGAATTCCAATAAAAATCTCCAATTCCAAGGCCTGAAGGTTCTGATGTTGCTACTGTTGACCCGTTGACAGTTCTAAAAGTAGAGCCATCATAAAATCTTAATTTTCCTGGGGAAACTGAGCTATCGTACCAAATTTGTCCTGTAATTTTTTTACTTGGAGGACTACTATCAGCAAAATTTTCCAACAATCTGATAAAATTTTCGTTCTGAATTTCGCCGTAGCCAGCGTAATTTTTTCCAACTAGCTTTAGACTAGATGTTTGATCTATTGTGCCATCTGCTACTGTTGCAAGCAAATCACCGTTTGTTTTATTAATGCTGTAAGGCATTGATTAACCCCTTTGTATTATTTATTAAAATCCGTAAGTTATATTGTAACTTGTGTCCCAATACCAATTATTGGGAGAGCCTGAAACTAAAACATATACTCGTAAATACCTGGCTACCTGCGGTGTTACGGTAATTCCATCAAAATTCATAGTAGTTTTAGTACAGTGAACATAAATTTTTGTACCTAAAGCATGATCGTCTACAGGAAAAGTATCAGTTAATAGTGTTATAACATCCCCGTCGTCGAGATCACCCCCTAATGCATTAGTAAGTTCTAAGCTGAATTGTAGCGGCAATCCGGCAGTATAATTCTGCATTGTTTGATTATTAACTGCATTATTAGCTTTTCCAACATCAACTAATTGTGGGGGAGAACTAGAATCATAAGCTGTCGTTGCAACATTAGATATTTGACAATTGCCTACACTAACTACGCCTGTATCTGATATGATTATATTATCGTTAACATATATATTGTCAACTCTTAGATTTACTAACGTGCCAACCGATGTTAAACTACTATTTACAACTCCAGTTCCTAAACGATCAGCTGATAAAACCGAAGCTCCTTCGATTCTATATTCTAAGTTTAACAAACCACTAATTGGTTTTAAATCTACATAATAATTACTAGTCCAAGATACTGTATCTTCAACAAAATACCAAGTAGCTAAATTATTAGTTGGGCCTCTGTCAATTTCAATACCTGCTGATCCTGCATCAATGCCAGGTGTAGCTTGTCCGTCGTTAAGTGTGATAGTATTATCTTTGATCGTAGTATTAGTTGTCGTGATACTTGTTGTTGTACCTAAAACTGTTAGATTTCCTTCAACTGTGGCTGCGCCTCTAACTCTAATATCAGATCTAAATAATCCCCTACCATTAAGATCGAGTTCTACTAAAGGATTCTCAACTAATATTCCAATTCTAGGTAAAACAGATTTTCTTACTTCCCCGTCCCATTGAGTGTTATACAAAGGATCCGAAGGGTCAACATAAGTATTGAGTCCGGAAAGAGTACTTGTTACTGATACTGTAGAGGTAGTTATAGCTGTGATTGTTGCTGTTTCTAATAACTGTCTAGAAGATACTGAACCTGGTATTCCGTAGTAGTAAATATCTATCTCATCTCCAACTTGGTATGGTTCAACTATTTCTTCAACTGCTCCATCGACTAAATTTCCGTAGGTTAGCACCAAAGTTGTTCCATCACCTACAGCTGAAGCTACACCGGCGATTCTAACTCCAGGGTTGTAAATTTTTAAACCTTTATATCCTTCTGTGGTATCAGATTCAAAAGTTATACTTTGATTCTGCCCAACACCCCTAATTTTAAATTCGTTTGGTTCTGATGATATTTCGGTATTTTCACTACTACCTAATATTAAAGGATTGTCACCTTGTATAGTAAGGGTAGCTTGATAACCAGCATCGTATGAAATTACCGAGCTTCCTGAAGTTTTAACAAAGTCGTCGGGAATATAAATGTTGTTTTCGTTGTCAATTAATTGTGTTGCACTTGTAACCGGAACATCAAAAGATAATCCGCTTGCATTTCCTAAATTAAACCCTTTAACTATGTCGCCTGTGAAGCCGCTTATAGCCGGAGATGGGGTGAATGCATCTTTACTAAAAATACCAATTAGTGAATCAGCAATATATAGTAAACCAATAGTGTGTTCTTTTTCTGCTGTATCATATACAGAAACTATTTGAATACCAGATATACCTTGGTCGGCAGTGTAAGCAGGACCTGCTAGCACATAAGTTGTATTGTCTACATAAAATTTTAACTGTTGGTTAACAGTGTCTATCCATATGTCTCCTGCAATAGCATTTGATGGTGCGCTTGAAGATAAAATTGTACCACCTGTAACTTTAAATCCGTTACCGGTATAAACTTTTAATCTATTATCACCAGTGTCATACCATAGTTGTCCTACTAGAGCATTAGGAGGAGAAGAACTGTTAGCAAAATTTTCTAATAGATGGACGAAGTTTTCGTTAAATGCTTCTCCATAGTTGACTGCATTTTTGCCGATTAAAGTTAAATCAGTAGCTGTTGTGTCAACTGTTCCATCTGGAATATTATCAGTTAAAATAGATCCGTCTGTTTTGTTTATTGTATAGCTGCTCATGATGTAACACCAGTATAAATGATATAATTAATTGTTAAAAACGGATTCATTACATTTAGTGCTGTTCCTAAACTTCCTGAAACAACTTCTACTCCGCCGCTGTTTCTCAACAATTTTGCCCCGTCTACAGCCCCGCCTAGTCCATCTGTAAGAACAGCTTCTGGGTCTGTCAACCCGAGCCCGCCAATAGCTCCATACTGTCCACCGGTTGTTCCGTTTAATGTATGTTTGTGTTCAGGGAGATTATTTACTGTTAAAGTTTTTGTAGCAGAACCAGAACCAGAACCTAAAGAGCTACCAGCAGTTTCGGTTACTCTACCTGCTGTTCCTCCGCCTGCATTTACCAATATCGGTACTGGACTGTCAACGGAATCTTGTGTAGTAATATCTGGTAACGTAGTGTTATCCATATTATCTTTACCAAGGGGAAATCTACCCCTTAAATCTGGTAATTTAAACGTTCCGGCACCTACTAAATTGCCAGCACCTTTGTAAAGATCACCGATTTTAGAATATAATAAACTATATGTAGCTTTTGATATTTCGCTACCGTCACAAAGAAGATACCCACTCGGTGCTGTTGCGCCTGCATAAGGCATAATTGCACCAACTGGCACTAGTGCAACACCGTCAAGAAATTTTTCTTTTGTTGTTTTCTTTAGACCTACAGTATTCGGACGATAAATTAGTAATTCGTCTGTGGCTAAAACTTTGGTGCTGAATGTAACAGGATCTTCTAATACTGCCTTATTAGTGATAAGATTAGAACTTAGTGTGGTTGTGAAAGTCGATACACCTCCGACTGTTTGCCCATTAAAACTAAACCCGTCGGAAGATACATCGCCTTCCATGTTAAACGTAGTTGAACTAACTAGTTTGTTTGCTGATCCAGCGATTGTACTACCTGCTAGTGTGCCTGAAAATGTTCCGTTAAAGTTTCCATAAAAATAATTTGCATAGGCATTTCTAAACGGAATAGCTTCTGTACCAATATCATATTTTCCAGCTGCTTCTGAACTACCTGGCATTAGGGCAGCGCCGACAATAGGTGTTCCTTGCCCGTCAATTCTATCAACATACAATACACCATTAACTCGTACATTTTCACCAACTCTTAAAGATTTAGTAATTACTGCTCCGCCGAGTGTATTGATACTTCCAGATGTTAAGGTTGTAGCATCTTGTGTACCAGTTATCAATAATCTACTGTCTGACCTAATGTTTCCAGCAACGTCTAATGCTTGTTGCGGATCAGTTTTATTAATTCCAACGCACTCAGAACTGTCTACTCTAAAAACAGTGCGTTCACCGTCATTATTTGTAATTTTAAAATCAATACTCGAACCTGATGTTTTATTCCATAAAACAGCCTTGCCTTCGTCAACTCTTAATACAAAAGATAAATCGTTACCTATTTGTACTCCATCATTAGTTCTAACGCTAAATCTAACTGCACTAGGTGTTTCTTTATCACTGCGTAAAAAATTACTAGCATCAACTGCAACATTACTAACAACTAGAGCATTTGCTTTTTGTGCTGTGCCCCAATACTTTATAGGAGCAGACGAATTAATAGCATCAGTTGATGATAAATTAATTCCTTTATTAATTTCTTTAAAACCAGCAATGGTTGTTTTAGGTGTAAATGTTGTCTTACTTACAATAGCAGTTCTTGTTCCGCCAACCCAAAATGTAATAACACTATTGGCGCTGTCCGATGTATCGGTTATTGTTTCAATTTCAGGTCCCGTTTTAGCACCTGCACTAAATGCCGGTCCTACTAAAATCCAAGTTGATCCATTATAAAGTTTAATCTGTTGATTAGCGGTGTCCGACCATAAATCGCCATTGTTAGGATTTGTAGGTGCGCTTGAAGACTTTTTAATTCCGCCGGTAGCCGACCATGTAGAACCGTCCCATACCTTTAACTGATATTCTCCGGCACTGTTATCATACCAAAGTTGTCCTTGTACCGGATTTGATGGAGCAGTATTGTTGGCAAAATTTTCCATCAAATGTAGGAAATTTTCAGCTATGTATGACCCATATCCTGGAAAATTTTTGCCTACAAATGTAACTGCTGTTTCTTGATTTAGTGTTTGATCTTCAACTGTAATTGTCTGTTTTGCAGGGTTGTTAGTTTCAGTAAATTTAACTTGATAACTCATATTATACTCCTGCTAGACCAGTTAAAGTCTGTATACGTACAGTATAATCTATTTGTATTAGTCTGTTTAAACTTTTTTGTACAGGATGGAATATTACGTGAGTCAGCAATAAACTTTGACCTGTAGAGCTATATGATCTTAATCCTAGCTCATCGAATACGTAACTGGATCCATTATCTGTAGTATTATCAAATGCTTGTTGATCACTAGGTTCGCCATAATCTAAAAGACAAGTTACAAAAATATCTGTATAATTTGTACCAGTAACGTGTCTAGATTCGACAAAATTTCTAGTTGGGTCTATATTAGTACTAGACCTATCGTCAACTACTTTATAATAGGTTCTGTTATATAAGCTAGAGTTAGTGCCAGTAGTATTTGTACTCAGATATGTAATAATACCTGTAGGATCTACCGCAGTTCCCCCGTTACCAAAATCCATTTGATATATAAATCCTTGCCCAGAATTAGCTAAACTTTCTGCTAGAGCAACACTCATATTTTCGTAATGTATAGCATTACGCTTGTTGACAAAAACTTCATCAGTAGAAGGATCCCATATTTTAATATGACCTTCTAAATGAACTCCGGAAAAATCCTTTTTTTGCATTTTAAAACTCTCTTAATGTTATATTTATCTATCCAGTTATCTGGTATTATTTGTCTCGTATGAACTTAGCAATAGGGTTATTAGAATGAGCTAAACTAGCACCTAAATCTGCCCAGAATGTGCCTGTGCGTTTAACTAAAGTAATCTTAGTTCCTTCTGTTAGCCTGTTTGTTAAACGAACTGCACTATTTTCGCCGTCTACACTAAATTCAGCCTCAAACCGCACATCTCCTTCAGGACTTTCATAATGATTTCTCACATTATGTACTTGATAAGGAATTTTGCTTAGCCTAATATGACCTGTAAAATAATCCCAATAATCAATATCATCTATAAAAGAAGTGCTGCTAACGTGTGCTGTATTACATTTGTAAGTATAGCTACCTACAACTACAATATCTCCAACATTATAACTTAATTTGGTTATCCATTCGCCTTCTATATCATATCCGCCAACAAACATTTCTATATCGTTTGCTTGGCCGTAGGTGCTAGGAACACTTTGATATGTGATTAAATTTACAGTTCCAGTGCCAATCGTGCCTTTCATCCATTGAGCAACACCGTCGCCGCGGCCGATATCTGTGGCTGTAAATACTGTTCCGACGGTTGGCTGTCCTGTGATTGTAGTAGTTGCAACTGTTTGATTAAAATTAACAGTATATGTTCCTTCACCACCAGTACCGGATACAAAATCTACAATATATGTCCCTTGAACAATTCCTTCTCCTGTAATATAAGTACCAACTGATAATTCACCACTAGTAACAGTATCAACTGTAAGAGTAAGGTTAGCTATTGATCCTTCTACTACTGCTGTGCTGGCTGCGCCAACATCTACCCAATTTGTAAGACCAATTGTTAAAATTTTATATTGATTTCCTGCCACAAAATTGCCTGCAGGAATATCACTCATAGTGGCTTTAAATTTAACACCTACTTCATTTAACGAAGCACCTATTATTCTAAAATCACTTGTTCCTAATTTTGTAATGACATAGTAATTGCCTACTTCAACTTCTTGTGCAGTTTTAGTAACCAATGTGGTTTTTCTATACCAAGAATTATTCAATCCTACTGTTGTAGTATCTAATGTTGGAGTAACTCTAAAAGAGTAAACTAGATCTGATCCTGTGTTTGTCCACTTAGTAGAATCAAATGATGCTTCACTAGTATGAACCGTAGAACATACATACCTGTATCCATTGTAACTAACAACATCATCTACTTGATAATTTAAATTAGACTTCCATGTTGCTAGAGCAGTGTACTGTTCAGTATAAGTTATATCCTTGTATGGAATAGTTTCAGTTTTGCCAATATCTTGGACTAGTGTTCCGGCTAGATACACTTCTCTAACTCCTGTACCTAATGTTCCTCTTCTAAGTTGACTTAGAGTATTTCCTTCTCGCTTATAGTATTCAATACGTTCGCCAAAAATTTCAATTATACCCGGCAATCTCTTTGAAGGGTTCGGATTTGATAGTACTGATCCTCTATCCACTGTTATAGTCATATCATTCCAATGAAGATCAGCTGCTAGTGTAGTTTGTTTAGACTCTAACAGTCTCTTATAATGGACACGATTTAACATATCTTTGAACTGCATGAAAGCAAAACTATCAATAACAATATTATTACTAAAGGTCATTATAGCAAATTTATCGTCAGTTATAGGATCTTCATTTAGATAAACAGACGTTAAATCTAAATTTAATTTATAATCAATATTAGGACGTAGCAATTTACCGTTTTTAACTAACCATACATAACTACTGTCAATTACTGGACGGGGTAATTTAATATTATTCCCGTATATACTTAGATAATCAAAAATTTCTAAATCTTCAGGTTGAAATGTTACATTGGAACTTACTGTTCTAGATGTTTGTTTTATATCTAAAATTTCATGTTTATAGAAACTGACAACGCTAATAGTTTGTCCAGCATCAGGCACAGTATCAAAAAGAATAAGATTACCATCACAGGTGTAACTATTTTCATAAACTACACTAATAGTCAACTGTTTACCAATATTAGCAGAACGAACAGACTTTTTAAGAGTAACTGAAACACCTGCTAAAGAAACAGAATATTCAGTTAATTTATCTAGTTCGACCCCATCAATGTAAGCAGTTACTCTAGTAACTGTAACACTAAATGGTTGTACTTTAGATTTTGGAATTTTGTAAGTTACTTTTGTATCAATGGTAAAATATTCATTGATAGGCGGTAGGTATACAGTTCCTGTATCAGATATAACTAGCATATTAGAAGCTAACGGAGAAGATGTTCCAACCCTGTTGACTAATTGATATGACTGGACAATACCGTCTGTTTCAAACGTTTCATTTTGCATTACGCTGTATGATTGTTCGCTGCTTGATGTAATAACATAATTTAAAACAGATCCGGCAGTTAGATTTAATCCAAATCTAATACCTACTACATTAGCAGATTCATAACTGCTATTAGTTTTAAATAACACATAATCTAACACTTGTCCATCTACATAAACTAATGATGTAAGAGTGTTTGACCACGGTGCTTTTGTTATAAATTCACTCGTTGAGCCGTCTGCTACAAAGGAATCAATATCTAATAAGTTAGATCCGTTAAAACCTGCACTAATGATGCTTATCGTTTCTCCGCCAATCATACCAATTGCATCAGCATCTAAAACCACTGTCTTGTTAGGATAGTCTACTGTATAATCTACGTTAGATACCAGCACTCTATCAGGAGTAGATAGTTTTACAATTACAGCATCTGGACTGTTTGGTGTTTGCCCAATATTGTATACTGTTCTAATTCCATCATACACATAATTTTTAACTAGCATTTTAGCAGAACCATCAGTTGGTCTAGTATAAACTTTAACTGCAAGGGCATCTGTTACTTGTCCTGGTACAAACTCTTCTGGTCCTTCGCTATTTGTTTGAGATATAAGATCATCACCGTCGACAATTATATCATCTGCTCTGATACCAGTAGCAGTGCTATAGGCTAAATCGCCGCCTACTAGCTCAGTATCAAAATCATTTTCTTGAGGTCGAATAGATCCATCACTGTATATTTTTCTAAAAATAAAGTTATCTCCAGAATGTACAGTTAGAGTATTTGGTATACCAATAGACTTAGTTTCTCCGTCGCCGATAAATGTCTGCATTACAACATCTGGTTTAGTAAAAATAACTTGACCTACATAAAACGGATCATCTATTCTTACATAGCGTGTATTGTTCACTGCTCTATAATAAACATTAATTTGTTCATCTTGTTCAGGAGTGTACGGAAGTTCTACCGGATAAGTTTTATTTTTTACTGTCATAGAACCTGTATCATCTGTCACAGTTACAAGAGATCCTGCTATTTCATTGCTGACAGTTATTGAAGAAACTGCTGTCACTATACCGTTTGCAAGAAACTCTGTTTCAGATGAAAGTCCTGGACTTGTGTAAGTAAACTCATCACTGTCAATTACTGTTATAATTGCATTGTTTTCAGTGTACTCATTATGTCCTACTCCTGGATTAATATTAACTTTTGTCCCTGTGACAAGAGTATGAGGTGTTTTAGTTTTAACTGTTACTGTTGGAACTGATGCTGACACAAATCCCGACGGTTCAATTATTGTATCCCCTATGCCAAAAATACCAGGATCTTCAGGATAAGCTAGACAAATAGTTGATAAAGTTCTAACAGTTCCTACATATTCTCCGTTGTAGTTTTCATTTCCGTTGCCGCTGACTAAAAATTTATATCCTTGAGC
>Ga0222713_10000159_pt1 | contig 73367 bp, 61 predicted proteins | sample C33_649DmetaG_FD_165061 | JGI IMG/M metagenome (GOLD analysis project Ga0222713, IMG submission 165061) | Estuarine water microbial communities from San Francisco Bay, California, United States - C33_649D | ecosystem: Environmental > Aquatic > Marine > Unclassified | place: USA: California...
GGCGGTTCCGGGGCGATGCCGCTTAGTTCATTGCCGGTAAAAGCCAGCACCTTGCCGCGAACGGTAAACAGCGCGGCTTCATCGACGGCAGCCTGTTCACGCAGCGTGTTCAATACCATCACGTGTTCCGACGGTGTGCGCGTCGACAGGTTCAGCGCCATCCGCTCGGCTTTGGCGCTCAGTTCTTTCAGGCGGCCGTCGAGATTGCCGCGACCTAGGTTGAGACCGCTTTCCAGCGCGCTGTCTAGCCGCACTTCAAACCAGGATTCGATGCTTTGCGAGACGAATTGCACCGACACGCCGTAAATCAGCGCGCCCGGCAACACCGCCATCAAACCGAACAGCATCACCAGTCGCAGCGTTAGCTTGGCGCCGAACACACCGGCTTTGAGCTTCTGCCGCAGACTGACCAGCTGGTAGGTCACCATCGCGGCCAGCAGCACGGCGATCACCAGATTGACGCCGAGCAGGATCGGGTAGTACTCGGAAAACAGCGCGGTATTGGTGCTGACAGAGGCGAGCAGGAACACCGCGGCCACGCCCAAGCCGACGCAGAACAGCAGCAGATAGGGCATCACGGCGCCGATGCGGGGCAGTCGCGCGACGGCGGTATTCATGGCGCAACCGTCCAGCGGTACCAGTCGGAGCCGAGGCTCCATTCCCGCGAACCCAGCGCATTCAGATTGAACGGCCGCGGCAGCTGCGTGGTGTCGAGCCGCAGACGCAATGCAGCTGTGTAAACCGACCCCTTGCTCAGCACGCCCGGTTCCAGTTCTTCACGCCGGCGTACGCGGCTGAGAAACTGCAACGCTTCATTCAGCGTAACAAAGTTCTGGTAGAAGGCGCCGACACCGATGCGGTACTGACGGGTCAAAGCGTTGTAGGAGAGACGGTACTGCTGCTGAAGGGCGACCGCCTTGTCGTTGAACCAGTACCAGCGCGAACGCACCATTTCAAATTCGAGCTGGAAATACAGCGGGATGCCCTTGCTCAAGGCTTCTTCCAGCGGCGCCGACAGCACGATGTCGATGTCGGCATCCAGCACATAGGCGTATTCGACCGGGGACACAGCCGCGCGGCGCACTTCGATGCCATGCGGTTGTGCGGCCTGAACAACCGGGATGAAAAGAATCAGCACCAGCAGCAGCCCCGCGAGACGCGGTAACAACCCCGCCAAACGCGGCAACAGCGCTGTCAGGCGCACGAAGCACCGCCTTTGCGCTGACGCGTCAAACTTTTTCCAGAAGGGCGTAGAAAAAACCATCATGCGCGGCGTCAGGAAAAAGTTGACCGTGGCTTTGTCTCAAGCCTTCGGCGGAAAGTGAGACGGCGATTTGCCGGGCATCGGCATGCCGGGCAAGAAACTGTTCGACCTGCAGGCCATTCTCTTCGCTGAAAACGGAGCAGGTCGCATACAGCAATTTACCACCTCTGTTGAGCAACTGCCAAAGCGTGTCAAGAATGCGGGTTTGGCGCTGTCCCATGGCGGCAATATCGTCGGGCTGGCGCAGCCATTTGATATCGGGATGACGGCGCACCACGCCGGATGCCGTGCACGGCACGTCGGCGAGAATGCGGTCGAACAGACCTGCGGTCGCCCAGGCGGCGGCATTGCCGGCGTCCGCCTGCAGCAGTTTGGCGTTCAGCGACAGCCGGGTCAGGTTTTCGGTAACCCGCTGCAGCCGCTGCGCATCGATGTCAGCGGCCGTCAGGTCGATGTCGGCCAGTTCCAGCAGATGCGCCGCCTTGCCGCCCGGCGCCGCGCAGGCATCGAGCACGCGCATGCCGTCAGCGACATCCAGCAGTTCGGCTGCGAGCTGGGCCCCGGCATCCTGCACCGAGACGTGGCCTTCGGCAAATCCCGGCAGCAGCGAAACCGGCCGCGGTTTTTCAATGACGATGCCCTGCCGGCCGACAGCATGTGCGGCAATATCCTGCAAGCGCAGGATTTCCAGATAATCGTCACGGGCGATTTTCCTGCGGTTCACCCGCAGCGTCAGCGGCGGCCGGGCATTACCGGCATCGAGGATTTCACGCCAGGTGTCGGGATATTCCGCGGCGACCCGGTCGATCCACCATTGCGGATAGGAATAACGGCCGAGGTCGGTCGCATTGATTGCCGCATCGAGTTCATCGCGGCGGCGCAGGAAATTACGCAACACCGCATTGACCAATCCCTGTGCCTTGGGAAATCCGAGCCGGGCGGCGGCAGGAACCGCGTGATTCACGATTGCATACGAATGCGCTTTGGTATGCATCAGCTGGTATAGCGTGACCTGCAGCAGATTGCGCACCGGCAGATCGGTCAATGGCCGCGACAGCAGGCGATCAATCGCCGCGTCAACGTAGCCGAGATGTCGCAGCGTGCCGTAGGCCACATCCTGTACGGCACCGCGCTGCTGCGGACTCAGCGCAGTCTGTTGCCGCCACACGGCGGTAAGTTCGGAATCAAGGCTGCGGCCGTCGAGTACTCGGCCGACGACATGCGCAGCGAGGCACTGGGTGCGTTCCATGTTCAGAGCATCCTGTGCGGTTCAGGCATCCAGGTGATCGCCCGGATGGAGGGTGGCGCCGGCAAGAAAGGCTTGCGCGGCGAGACGTTTGCTGCCGGCGCGCTGCAGTTCGTGCAGCCGCAGCGCGCCCTCTCCTGTGGCGACGACAATACCCTGCGCGTCCGCCTGCAATACGGTACCGGGAACGGCAGACGCCGCCGAAACGGCTTCGGCGCGCCACAGTTTCAGCGGCTGTCCCTGCCATCCGGTGTAGGCGCCGGGCATCGGATTGTAGGCGCGGATGGCGCGGGCCAGTTCCGCAGCGGGCCGGGTCCAGTCGATGCGCGCTTCGGCCTTGGTGATTTTTGCAGCGTAGCTGGCCTGCGCCGGATCCTGCGCTACCGCGGCGGGTTGTTCATGCAGGGCGCGGACGATTAGTTGAGCGCCCAGCGCGGCCAGTTTGTCATGGAGCGTTTGCGCGTTGTCATTTTCAGCGATCGGGATCGCCTGCTTCAGGATCATCCCGCCGGTGTCGAGTCCGGCATCCATCTGCATGATGGTTACACCGGTTTCAGGGTCGCCGGCGAGGATGGCGCGCTGGATCGGCGCCGCGCCGCGCCAGCGCGGCAGCAGCGAAGCGTGAATGTTCAGACAACCCAGGCGCGGCAGATCGAGCACCGGTTGCGGCAGAATCAGCCCGTAAGCCGCAACGACCATCACGTCGGCGTTCACAGCGGCCAACTGCGCAATCACGGCGGCGTCCTTTAGCGTGACCGGTTGCGCCACTGCCAGTCCTTTTGACAAGGCCAGCTGTTTCACCGCCGAGGCCTGCGGCTTGAGGCCGCGACCCGCCGGGCGATCCGGTTGGGTCAGCACCAGCGGCACCTGATGGCCGGCCTGCAACAGGGCGTCCAGGGCGGCGGCGGCGAAAGCCGGCGTTCCTGCAAATAGGATGTTCATGTGGTGGGGTTGCCGGGGTTGGGGCCGGCGTTACAGGGCCTGACGCTGCTGCTTGGTCAGCTTGGCGGTGATACGTTGTTGTTTCAGGCGCGACAACTTTTCGACGAATACGCGGCCGATCAGATGATCCATTTCATGCTGGATACACACGGCCATCAGTCCGTCGGCTTCAACTATGCGCTCGCGTCCCTGTTCATCCAGCGCTTTGAATGTGACTTTTGCCGCGCGGGTGACTTTTTCGTAGATCCCGGGTACCGAAAGACAACCTTCTTCACATTCTTCTTCGCCTTCGGCGCGTATGATTTCGGGATTGATGAAGACCTGCAACTGATCGTGGGTTTCTGAAATATCGATCACCAGCACGCGCAGATGCACATTGACTTGTGTTGCGGCGAGACCAATACCTGGCGCGGCATACATGGTTTCAGCCATGTCTTTGATTAATTTGCGTATTTCGTCATCTACCCGGGTAACCGCTGCGGCTACCTTTTGCAAACGCGGATCAGGGTAGTGAAGGATCTGTAGCAAAGCCATGAAAAACTTGCCTATTTAATCAACTAGATGCAGAATTTAAACTAAACTCTCACGTTGGCAGGCGGCTTCTGCACCCTGCGTCAACGACGCGCGCACATAAGGTGGGGCCCCACATGCGAATATCAATTATATCCCTGATTTTGTTGATAACTCCCGCATGGACTGTGCTGGCCGCAGACGTCCCGGCACTTAAGGACAACGCCCCCGAGCGCTATATGGTGCAAAAAGGCGACACCTTGTGGAATATTTCCGGCCGCTACCTTAAGGAACCCTGGCGCTGGCCCGAGCTGTGGAAAATGAATCAGGAGCAGATGACAAATCCGCACCTGATTTTCCCCGGCGACACCCTCGTGCTGGACCGCAGCGGCGGTAAAGCCCAGCTGGCGCTGGTCCAGCTTGAAACGACCAAATTGGAACCGCGGATCCGCGAGGAGCGTTCTTCACGGAATGCCTTGCCGAGCATTCCGCCCTCCGCCATTGAACCCTTCCTGTCCAAGCCGCTGGTCGTAAGCGCCAACGAACTCGACGGTGCATCGCGCATTGTTGCCACTGCGGAAAGCCGTGTCACGCTAGGCGCCGGCGACCGCGCCTTCGCGCAGGGCATCACCAAGGAAATGGGCGACCAGTGGCAGATTTTCCGCCGCGGCAATGCGCTGATTGATCCTGATACCAATGAAGTCCTCGGCTACGAAGCGACTTACCTCGGGGATGCCCGCGTCATCAAACACGGCGAAGTCGCCACCATCGATATCGTGCGCTCCGTACAGGAAATCTATCGTGATGACCGGCTGATTGCGCTAGGCAAACAGGCACCCGTATTTTCCTATGTTCCGCACACGCCGCTGGCGCCGGTCAAGGGCCGCATCATTTCGACTTACGGCAGCCTGCAGGAAACCGGTCCGCTGTCGATTGTTGCGCTGTCGAAAGGCAGCAAGGACGGTTTGCAGGTCGGTGCCGTTCTGGCGATTGAACGCAGCCAGACCGCAGCGCGTTACAGCCAGCGTACCGAACCGTTATTCGGCCGTTCGGGCATCAGCGGGAGTGATTCTCCGCGCGTCTATTACACCGAGCCACTGCCGCCGCGCGATGTTATCTTGGGCAAAGGCGAAGCGGTTACCCGCAACGATATCGCCAAGCTGCCGGATGACCGTTACGGAGTGGTCATGGTGTTCCGCACCTTCGACCGCGCTTCGTTCGCGCTAGTGATGCAGGCCAGCCGCCCGGTCGCGATCAGCGACTTCGTCACCAATCCCTGATTCCACGGGGCCTTGCGTCCCGCGATTTAATACCTGTCATCATGGCGCTGGACCCCGATCTCGAGGCTTGGCTGAGCCTGAGCCTGCTCAACGGCATCGGTCCGCAGACGCTACGCAAATTGCTCGTTGCTCACGGCTCGCCTCGGAACATCCTGTCGGCCAGCATCCATGATCTTTCACAGACCGTCTCCGCCAAACTGGCGTCTGCAATTCGCGATGGCGGCGCATCCAGCGAGCAACTCGAGGCGGTTTCGCAATGGTTGGCTGATCCCGCCAACCAAATCATTACCTTCGCCGATGCCGATTACCCGAAGGCGCTGCTCGAAATTGCCGATCCACCACCGCTGCTTTACGCCAAAGGCCGGATCGAACTGCTGAACCGGTGCGGCTTTGCTATCGTCGGCAGCCGCAACGCCACGGCACAAGGTGTCAGCAATGCCGAGGCCTTCGCTGCAACACTCAGCGACGCGGGATTCACCATCGTCAGCGGTCTGGCACTGGGTATTGATGCCGCGGCGCATCGCGGCGGTCTCGCCGGTGCAGCCTCAACCATCGCCGTTGTCGGCACCGGACTGGATGTGGTTTATCCGGCGCGCAACCGTGAACTGGCGCACCGGATCGCTGCAGAAGGCCTGATCATTTCGGAGTTTGCTTTGGGGACGCCCGGCGTCGCCGCCAATTTCCCGCGGCGCAATCGCCTGATTTGCGGACTGTCGCACGGCGTGCTGGTGGTTGAAGCAGCGGTGTCCAGCGGTTCGCTGATCACGGCGCGGCTTGCCGCCGAACAGGGCCGCGACGTATTCGCAATCCCGGGTTCGATTCATTCGCCGCTGGCTAAAGGCTGCCATGCGCTGATCAAGCAGGGCGCCAAACTGGTGGAATCCGCAAAGGATGTACTGGAAGAACTGGGTGCGCTTTCACCACGATTACCACAGGAATCGGCGGTCGATGATGTGGCGGGAGAACATTCGCTGTTGCAGCACTTGGGCTTTGACCCGGTCGATACCGACACTTTGCAGCAGCGCAGCGGCCTCGCCGCTTCGGCTATTAATAGTGTGCTTACCGAACTTGAATTAACAGGATTAATTGAGTCCCTGCCCGGGGGACGCTGGCAACGCATCCGTTGAAACCGGCTTGCGCTGGCCGGGGATTGTTCTTATCATCGGGCGCTCTTTTCCTCGGCGCAGCCACACCGCGCTTCCGTGGTCCGGCATTAACGCCCGCAAAATCAAAAGCTTAGAATGGCCAAAACGCTCATCATCGCGGAAAAACCTTCGGTTGCCGGCGACATCGCCAAAGCGCTTGGCGGCTTCACACGACACGGCGAATTTTTCGAAAGTGACGATTACGTACTGTCGTCCGCGGTCGGCCACCTGCTGGAAATCGCCGCACCCGAAGAGTTCGAAGTCAAACGTGGTAAGTGGTCCTTTGCCAATTTGCCGGTGATTCCGCCGCACTTTGATCTGAACCCGATCGCCAAAAGCGAACCGAGGCTGAAGGTGCTTGCCAAGCTGCTGAAGCGCAAAGACGTTACCGCGCTGATTAACGCCTGTGACGCGGGACGCGAAGGCGAACTGATTTTCCGTTACATCGCGCAGGCGACAAAAACCAACAAACCGGTCTCGCGGCTGTGGCTGCAGTCGATGACCCCTGCAGCGATCCGCGACGGCTTCGCGAACCTGCGCTCCGATGATGACATGCAGCCGCTGGCCGACGCCGCGCGCAGCCGCAGCGAAGCCGACTGGCTGGTCGGCATCAACGGCACGCGCGCGATGACCGCGTTCAACAGCAAGGGCGGCGGCTTTTATCTGACCACCGTCGGCCGCGTGCAGACGCCGACACTGATGATTGTGGTCGACCGCGAACAGAAAATCCGCAAATTCGTACCGCGCGATTACTGGGAAATCCGCGCTACCTTCGGCGCCAAAGCCGGCGACTACGAAGGCCGCTGGTTTGATCCTGCGTTCAAGAAAGACGAAAACGACGTCGAGCGCCGCGAAAGCCGGCTTTGGGAGCAGGCCAGAGCCGACAAGATCGCCGAAGCCTGCCGCGGCAAGGTTGGCACCGTCACCGAGGAATCCAAGCCGTCTTCACAACTGGCGCCGGGGCTGTTCGACCTGACCTCGCTGCAGCGTGAAGCCAACGGCCGTTTCGGTTTTTCGGCGAAGACCACGCTGTCGATCGCCCAGGAACTTTATGAACGGCACAAGGCGCTGACCTATCCGCGGACGGATTCGCGCCACCTGCCCGAAGACTATATCGATACCGTCAAAGCGACGATCGATGCGCTGGCCGAGGACACCGGATTGCGTCCGCACGCCAAGGAAATCATTAAGAACAAGTGGATCAAGCCGAACAAGCGGATTTTCGACAACACGAAAATCTCCGACCACTTTGCGATCATTCCGACGCCGCAGCCGCCGAAGGCGCTCAACGACGTACAACAGAAGATTTACGATCTGGTGGTGCGCCGCTTCATGGCAGTGTTTTTCCCTGCCGCGGAATACCTGGTGACCACACGCATTACCGAAGTCGCCACCCACAAGTTCAAGACCGAGGGCAAGATCCTGGTCAAGCCGGGCTGGCTCGCGATTTACGGCAAGGACGAGCAGCAGGAAAGCGCCAATCTGCCGCCGGTGGCCAAAGATGAACAACCGCTGGCTTTGGCCGTCGATGTGATTTCACTGGCGACACGTCCGCCTGCCCGTTACTCGGAAGCCACCCTGCTGACCGCGATGGAAGGCGCCGGCAAGCTGATCGACGACGACGAGTTGCGCGAAGCGATGGCGCAGAAAGGTCTCGGTACGCCAGCAACACGCGCCGCGGTGATCGAACGCCTGATCGCGGAAAAATATCTGGTGCGCGAAGGCCGCGAGCTGATTCCGACCGCCAAGGCCTTCCAGTTGCTGACGCTGCTCAACGGACTGGACGTCAAGGAACTAACCCAGCCGGAACTCACGGGCGAATGGGAATACAAACTGCTACAGATGGAGCGCGGCAAGCTGAAACGGGCGACGTTCATGAAGGAAATCGCCCGTATGACCGAGCGTATCGTCAAGACGGCCAAGGAATACAACAACGAAACCATTCCCGGCGATTACACCACCCTGAAAACGCCTTGCCCGAATTGCGGTGGGGTGATCAAGGAAAACTACCGTCGCTTTGCCTGTGACGGCTGCGAATTTTCAATTACAAAAATTCCCGGGGGCCGCCAGTTCGAGATTCCGGAAGTGGAGCAGTTGTTGCAGGAACGCGAAATCGGTCCGCTGCAGGGATTCCGGTCTAAAATGGGCCGTCCGTTTGCCGCCATTCTGCGCATCGTGCCTGACAAGGAAACCAGCAACTTCAAGCTGGAGTTCGATTTCGGCAACAGCAATCCGGACGATGAACCGGAAGAAATCGATTTCTCCACTCAGCAGGCGCTGGGCGACTGCCCGAAATGCGGCGGCAAAGTGTATGAGCACGGCATGAATTACGTCTGTGAAAACACGCCGGCCAAGAAGTGTGATTTCCGATCTGGCAAGGTTATCCTGCGTCAGGAAATCCAGCGCGAACAGATGCAGAAGCTGTTGAAGATGGGACGCACCGACCTGCTCGATGCCTTTGTCTCTAACCGCAACGGCCGCCGCTTCAAGGCTTTCCTGGTGCGGCAGCCGGACGGCAAAGTGGGATTTGAATTTGCACCGCGAGCAGCGAAGGCCGGTGCGGATGACAGCGCCGCCAAACCGGTCAAGGTCAAAAAAGCCACACCGGCCGCTGTTGAGGAAAAACCGGTGCGCTCTAAAAAGCGGGCGACCAAAGCCAAAAAATAATTAATTAAAACAAATAATTACGGCCACCACTGCAAACGCGGTGGTGGCCGTTTTTATTGCGTGCAGATCAATCAGATGTCGAGGTTACGCACGCCCAATGCATTCGTCTCGATGAAAGCGCGACGCGGTTCGACCGCATCACCCATCAGCGTGGTGAAGATTTCATCGGCACCGATGGCATCATCAATCCGCGTGCGCAGCAGTCGCCGCGTCTTCGGATTCATTGTCGTATCCCACAACTGCTCAGGATTCATCTCGCCCAGACCCTTGTAGCGCTGGATGCCGACGCTGCGCTGCACTTCTGCCAGCAGCCAGTCGATGGCTTCGCGGAAATCGCGTACCGGACGCCTCTGCTCGCCGCGCTTGATGTACGCACCATCGCCTAAAAGACCGTGCAGCATCTGCGCGGTTTTGCGGATCTGTGCATAGTCTCCGCTCTGCAGGAAGTCGTTGTCGATCATCGTGCTGCGTGCCACGCCGTGCTGGGTGCGTGAAATGCGCAGGATGTGCGACTCACTCTTCTCGTCATATTTGGAGTCGATCTTGACATTCTTGGTGTCGCTGTAAAGACCCGCCAGCGACACGGCGCTTTTCTGCGCCGCCGCTTCGTCCGACAGATCCAGCGTCACCGGATTGTTGAGCAGGGCATGCAGGGCTTCGGAATCGATGATCCGGCTTTCACGTTCGATCACCGCTTCAGCCAGCAGATAGTGTTTGGCAACCTCTTCCAGCGCATCTTTCGACAGCGCGGGCGCATCGGGCTTGGTATAGAGCTCGGCTTCGGACAGCGCCAGCTTCAGCAGATACTGCTTGAGCTCGTGCTCGTCTTTCAGATAACGCTCCTGTTTACCGTGTTTGATTTTGTACAACGGAGGCTGCGCGATGTAGATGTGGCCACGCTCCACCAGCTCGGGCATCTGCCGGTAAAAGAAGGTCAGCAGCAGCGTGCGGATGTGCGAACCATCAACGTCCGCATCGGTCATGATGATGATGCGGTGATAACGCAGCTTGTCGGCATTGTATTCGTCCTTGCCGATGCCGGTGCCGAGCACGCTGATCAGCGTTGCGATCTCGGTCGAGGAAATCAGCTTGTCGAAACGTGCTTTCTCGACGTTGAGGATTTTGCCACGCAGCGGCAGGATCGCCTGGTTCTTCCGGTCGCGGCCCTGCTTCGCCGAACCGCCGGCCGAGTCACCCTCGACCAGATACAGTTCGCACTGCGCCGGGTCTCTTTCCTGGCAGTCGGCCAGCTTGCCCGAAAGGCCGAAGGAATCAAGCACACCTTTGCGGCGGGTCAGCTCGCGCGCTTTGCGCGCCGCTTCCCGCGCCCGCGCGGCGTCGACAATCTTGCCGCAGATGATTTTGGCGTCGTTGGGTTTCTCGAGCAGGAATTCCATCAGCTTCTGGCCGACGATTTCTTCCACCACCGGACGCACTTCCGACGACACCAGTTTGTCTTTGGTCTGGGAGGAGAATTTCGGTTCCGGCACCTTGACCGACAACACGGCCGTCAGGCCTTCTTTCATGTCATCGCCGCCGGTTTCAACCTTGGCTTTTTTCGCCTGTTCGGTCGATTCGATGTAGTTGTTCAGCGTACGCGTCATCGCGGCACGCAGTCCGGTCAGGTGGGTGCCGCCGTCACGCTGCGGAATATTGTTGGTGAAGCACTGCATCGACTCCTGGTAGGAGTCATTCCACTGCATGGCGACTTCGACGGTGATGCCGTCCTTGGTGCCTTCGATGTGAAACACGTTCGGATGCAAAACCGACTTGTTGCGGTTCATGTATTCAACGAAGCCCTTGACCCCGCCGGCAAACGCGAACTTTTCTTCCTTGCCGGTACGCTGATCGGTCATGGATATTTTCACGCCATGATTGAGGAAGGAAAGTTCGCGCAGGCGCTTGGCCAGGATTTCATAATGAAATTCGACCGTGCCGAAGATTTCCTTGCTGGCCAGGAAATGCACTTCGGTACCACGGCGTTCGCTTTTGCCGGTGTTCTTCAGCGGGGCCACAGCCTCGCCCATACGGAATTCCATCTGGTGCATCTTGCCGTCGCGGCGTATGGTCAGGCGCAGCCACTCCGACAACGCGTTGACCACAGATACGCCGACACCGTGCAGGCCGCCGGAAATCTTGTACGAGTTGCTGTCGAATTTGCCGCCGGCATGCAGCTCGGTCATCACCACTTCGGCGGTGGACCGTTTTTCCTCGTCTTCCGGATGAATGTCGGTCGGGATGCCGCGGCCGTTGTCGGCCACGCTGATCGAGTTGTCCGGATGGATTATGATGGAGATTTCGTCGCAGTGTCCCGCCAGGGCCTCGTCGATCGCGTTATCGACCACCTCGAATACCATGTGGTGCAGGCCGGTGCCGTCGCTAGTATCGCCGATATACATGCCCGGACGTTTGCGTACGGCCTCAAGTCCCTTGAGGACCTTAATGCTGTTGCCGTCGTATTCGTTTCCGGTACGCGGTTCTTTGTCGCTCATTGTTTCTCTTTTCTCTGTTGCTTTTTGGTTTGCTTAGATCCGCATCGGCATCACGACATAACGGAAATCGTCGCGGCCCGGTAACGTGATCAGCATGCTGCTGTTGGCGTCGCCGAAGGAGCAGGTGACTTTCCCTGGAGGCACATTGCTGAGCACGTCGAGGAGGTAGGTGACGTTGAAACCCACATCCAGGGGGTCACCGCTGAATTCGACTTCGAGTTCCTCTTGGGCCTCTTCCTGCTCGTTGTTGCTGCAGGAAATGCGCAGACTGTCCTTGGTCAGCATCCAGCGCACGCCGCGGAATTTTTCGTTGGACAGGATGGCGGCACGCTGCAGGGCGCGCTGCAGTTCATCTCGGTCCAGTGCAATATGCTTTTCGTAATTACTGGGAATGACGCGCTGATAATCGGGGAACTTGCCGTCGATGACCTTGGTGGTCAGATCGACTTCGCCAAAACGGAAACGCACCTGATTGGCATGAATCGCCACATCCAGAGGATCATCGTTGTCGTTCAGCTGACGGGCGAGTTCCAGAATGGCTTTGCGCGGCAGGATAACTTCGGTTTTTTCCTGCTCGGCTGACAGTGCGGTAACGGCATAGCTCAAACGGTGCCCATCGGTGGCCACCACACGCAGATCCTTGCCTTCGGTCACCAGCAGCAAGCCGTTCAGGTAGTAGCGGATGTCCTGCTGCGCCATGGCGTATTGCACCAGCGCCAGCAGCTTTCGTGTAACTCCCTGGGAAATCCTGAAGCTGCTCTGCGGCTTGCCCGCATCGGCCAGCGCCGGAAAGTCAGTTGCCGGCAGGGTCTGCAGGTTGAAGCGGCTTTTGCCGGTTTTCACCTGAAGGCGGTTGTTTGCCAGTTCCAGAGCGACGTCGCTGCCGTCAGGCAATGCACGAAGAATATCGACCAGCTTGCGCGCTGAAACCGTGACGGCCAGTGTCTCGCCGGCTTTTTTATCCATCGCGCTGGAAGTTGCGATCTGCAGTTCCAGATCGGTGGCGACAAAACGCAGGCTGTCTTCATGCCTTTCGATTAATACATTAGACAGGATAGGCAGCGTATGCCGCCGTTCAACGATGCCGGTGACAGCTTGTAGCGGTTTGAGTAGGGTATCTCGCGGGAGTTGGACGAGTTTCATATTAATAGTTTCTTTTAAAAAGAATAGTAATAGCTAATAGAGAGGCTCGTTTGCTGTTGAAATCTTACTTTAACGCTTGATTGCAAAGCATTTATCGTCATCCTGAATCTCTGTTAAAGCTGGGGATTGCCTGTGGAAAAAAAAGGATGAAATAACGACCGGACAGCCATTTCATTAGTTATGCACAAAGTATGCACCCGTCATCAACTGCGTAATACCTTCAGCAAAGAAGCAATATCGCTCGTGATGTCTGTACTGCTGCCACGCAGTTCTGCGATCTTGCGGCAGGCATGCAATACCGTTGTGTGGTCGCGTCCGCCAAACGCTTCGCCGATGTCCGGCAGGCTCATCTGCGTCAGTTCCTTGGCTAGGGCCATGGCAACCTGGCGGGGACGTGCGACATTACGCGTGCGTTTTTTCGAATACATCTCGGACACTTTGATCTTGTAATAGTCCGCAACGGTTTTCTGGATGTTCTCGATGCTGACCTGCCGGCTTTGCGAAGCAAGCACGTCGCGCAGTGCTTCGCGCGCCAGATCTACGGTGATCGGTTGCCCGGTGAACCGGGAATAAGCTAACACCCGTTTCAGCGCACCTTCCAGTTCACGGATATTGGATTGAATGTGTTTGGCAATAAAGAAAGCCACGTTTTCATCCAGCGCCAAGCCATCGGCACCGGCTTTTTTCAGCAGGATGGCAACACGCATTTCGAGTTCGGGTGGTTCCACCGCTACCGTCAAGCCCCAACCGAAGCGGGAAATCAGGCGGTTCTCGATACCGGAAATTTCCTTAGGGTAGGTATCGCAGGTGATGATCACCTGCTTGTGAGCCTCAACCAGGGCGTTGAACGCATAGAAGAATTCTTCCTGCGTGCGGTTCTTGCCGCTAAAAAACTGGATGTCATCGATCAGCAGCAGATCGAGCGAGTGGTAATAGCGTTTGAAATCGTCAAAGGCCTTGTGTTGATAGGCACGCACCACGTCAGAGACATATTGCTCGGCGTGGATATAGCGGATCTTGCTTTCCGGCGCGTGAGCGCGCAAGTGATTGCCGATGGCGTGGATTAAATGCGTTTTGCCGAGCCCGACACCGCCGTAGACGAACAGCGGGTTGTAGGCTGAGCCGGGTTTTTCCGCCACCTGACGTGCGGCCGCCCGTGCCAGATCGTTGGCTTTACCCGTGACAAAGGTATCGAAGGTGAATCCGGGATTCAGACGCGAAATGTCGCGTAAGGGAGTGGCTGGCTTTACCGCCGGCATTTCCGGCGCAGCTGCGGCGGGCACTGCAACGGCGGCACCCCGTTCTGCGAGAACCAGATCCACCGTTGCTTCGTCGCCCAGACGTTCGCGGGCCAGCTCCAGAATCCGCGCGTGGAAGCGGTCGCGCACCCAGCGCTGGACAAAACCGTTGGGTGCAGTGATCGTAACCCGCGAGCCGGAAACTCCACATTGAAGCGGCTGTATCCAGGTGACAAACTGCTGTTGCCCGATCTCTTGCGCAAAAAGCGAGAGACAGTGTTGCCAGAATTCGTTCATTCGTCCCTATCGGGCGGAGCGGAGTTAGCGTGGGTGGGGCGGAAATTTGACCCCTGATTTTACCCCTTATTGCCGAAGCCAACCAAACGTACGGCGACATTCTGGCGGAGGGACTGGAAAAGCCGTTTTACGCGTACGTTGACACAGTGGGGGCGGCCCGTGTCTAATGTCGGGTTTTCCAGAACACCAAATCAGGAACCACCATGAAGCGCACCTATCAACCGTCCAAAACGCGTCGCCAGCGGACCCACGGGTTTCGTGTGCGCATGAAAACGCGCGGCGGCCGCGCTGTCATCCGTGCGCGCCGCGCAAAAGGGCGGGCTCGCCTCAGCGTTTGACCAGTCCGGGGGATGGCAATATCCCCCGCACGCGCCCGGGTCGTCTGACGAAACCGGCGCAGTTTGAGGCTGTACTCGCCGGCGGACGCATGAATGGCAGCCGTACTTTTGTGGTCAGGGCTCTGCCCAACATCGAAAATGGCCCGCGTCTTGGCCTGATCGTCGGCAAAAAAGCGGCACCGAGATCCGTCGACCGCAACCGGGTCAAACGGTTGGCCAGAACCGTACACCGGCAACTGGCCGCCGAACTCGGCGATCTGGATGTCGTCGTTCAGCTCAGGGGAAGTCCTCGCAACCGTGATAACGCAGCATTGTTGAAGGAGTTGGAGGATCTGTTGCGCGGACTGGTGTCATAACCGGCCCCCAGGCGCTGCAGCTCTTCGCAAAGAGGCTTATGGATTCACGACGGCTGATTCTCTTCTTTGTGTTCACGATGTCAGTATTCCTGCTGTATGAAGGCTGGCAGCGGGATCAGTTGGCTACTAAAACTGCGGCGGTCGCCCCGGCCCCTGGCGCGGTGCCAACCCAAAGCGGCAGCACGCCGGCCGCAGTGCCGGTGCCTGCGGCCGCACCTGCACCGCTTGCCGTTACCGCCCCGGTCGCGCCCGCCGCCGTGCTTGCCCGCGACGGCAAAACCATCAAAGTGGAAACCGATCTGTATTTCGCCGAGATCAGTGCAACCGGCGGTGATCTGGTCAGCCTGCGTTTCAAGAAACACGGCGGTACGCTAGATCCCAAAAAGAATTTTGTGCTGTTCAACCGTGATACCGACCATATGTATGTCGCGCAATCCGGACTGATCGGCGCCGGTCTGCCCAACCACCAGACCGCTTATGTGGCCAAGGCCGAGGAATACAAGCTGGCTGACGGTGCAGACCTGCTGGAGATCCGGCTCGAAGCGACCGGCGTCAAGTCGGCCAAAACCTATCGTTTCCAGCGCAACAGCTATGTCATCGACATTGCCCATGAGCTGACCAATACCGGAACAGCGCCGCTGGAAGCCTCCGGTTATTTCCAGCTGGTGCGAGATTCCAAACTACCGGAGGGCGATTCCTCGATGGTGCCGACCTATACCGGTCCGGCGGTTTACACCGACAAGGAAAAATTCCAGAAGGTTGCTTTCGGCGACATCGACAAGGGTAAAGCGCCGTATCCGAAAAACAGCAATGACGGCTGGATCGGCATGCTGCAACATTATTTCCTCGGCGCCTGGCTGCCCAAGGGCAACACGTCGCGCGAGTTCTACACGCGCCAGCTGCAGCAGGGACTTTATGCCGCCGGCGTGATTCTGCCGGTCGGCAGCATTGCTCCCGGCGCCAGCGCGTCGATTTCCGTGCCGCTGTATGCCGGGCCGCAGGAACAACACAAGCTCGCAGCCTTGGCACCGGGACTGGATCTCGCGGTGGACTACGGCTGGCTGACGGTGATTGCCGTACCCCTGTTTTGGGTTCTGCAGTGGATCCACGGAATGGTCGATAACTGGGGTGTTGCGATCATCCTGCTCACCGTCCTGATCAAATTGCTGTTCTATCCCTTGTCGGAAGCCAGCTATCGCTCGATGGCGAAGATGCGTGTCGTCGCGCCGAAAATGCAGCGGCTGAAGGAGCAGTATGGCGAGGACCGCCAGCGCATGCAGCAGGCGATGATGGAGCTCTATAAGACTGAGAAGATCAATCCGCTGGGCGGCTGTCTGCCGATCGTGGTGCAGATCCCCGTGTTCATTGCCCTGTATTGGGTCTTGCTGGGCAGCGTGGAAATGCGTCAGGCACCGTTCGCGTTGTGGGTGACGGATCTGTCGGCACCGGACCGCTTCTTCAACGAACTGTTCAATTTCTCGTTCTTCGGTTATCCCATCGGGCTGCTGCCGATCATGATGGGCGCAACGATGATCATCCAGACGCGGCTCAATCCGGAACCGCCGGATCCCGTGCAGGCGAAAGTGATGAAGATCATGCCGGTGGCATTCAGCATCTTCTTCTTTGTTTTCCCTGCAGGCCTGGTGCTGTACTGGCTGGTGAACAACGTGCTCTCGATCGCGCAGCAGTGGCATATCAACCGCTTGATCGATGGCGGCAAAGCCGCGGCGCACAAGTCGTAATTCCGCGGCGTTATACTCGCCGCGCATGACTCAGCGCGACATCATCGCTGCAATCGCCACTGCCCCCGGGCGCGGTGGTATCGGTGTCGTGCGCATCTCCGGACGCGATCTCCTGCGCTTCGTTTCTGACCTGGTTTCAAAACCGCTGCAAGCGCGTCGTGCCGTACTCACGGCGTTTCGTGATAGCGCCGGCGAATCCATCGACGAAGGTATTGCGCTGTTTTTTCCTGCGCCTCATTCGTATACCGGTGAAGATGTCATCGAGTTGCAGGGACACGGCGGTCCTGTGGTCATGCGCCAGCTGCTGCAACGATGCGTTGAATTGGGCGCACGTCTGGCACGCCCGGGCGAATTTACTGAACGCGCTTATCTCAACGGCCGCATGGACCTGGCGCAGGCCGAGGGGGTCGCCGATCTGATTGAGGCCTCGACGGCCTTGGCCGCGCGTGCCGCCTTACGCTCCCTGCAGGGTAATTTTTCTGAATTAATACAAGAACTTGCGTCAAAAATCGTCGCTTTGCGCACCTTGCTCGAAGCCACGCTGGATTTTCCCGAGGAGGAAGTCGAATTCCTGACCGCCGGACGCGCCGCGGACCAGCTCACCGCAATCCGTGAGCAACTGGAACGGGTCATTGCTTCAACGCGGCAGGGCAGCCTGCTGCGCGAAGGGATTCAGGCCGTACTGATCGGCGAGCCCAACGTCGGCAAATCCAGCCTGCTGAACCGGCTGGCCGGCGAGGACGTCGCCATCGTCACCGATGTGCCCGGTACCACGCGGGACGCCGTGCGCGAGCAGATCGACATCGATGGCCTGCCGGTGCACATCATCGATACCGCCGGCCTGCGTGAGACCGATGATGCCGTTGAGCGAATTGGTATCAGCCGCACCTGGACGCAGATTGAAAAAGCTGATCTGGCCTTGGTGGTCTCGGATACTGCCGGAGCCAATGACTCCGGCCATCAGGCGATCATTGACCGTCTGCCGGCGGGGCTGGCGCGTATCCGCGTGCTCAACAAGATTGATCTGTCCGCACGACCAGCCGGCCGCGAAACCTGCGGTAATGAGGACCAGGTCTGGGTCTCCGCAAAAACCGGCGCTGGTTTGGATCAGCTGAAGCAGGCGATTTGGGACCGAGCCGGCTGGCATCCCTCGGGAGAAGGGCTGTTCACCGCGCGCGCGCGCCATATGGCCGCCTTGCAATCCGCCCAGGCCCATCTTGCGCAAGCGGCGGCTCAGACCCGCCATCTGGAGTTGTACGCCGAGGAATTGCGGCTGGCTCACGAAGCACTGTGTGCCATCACCGGTGAATTTACTCCTGATGATCTGCTCGGCGAAATTTTCTCCAAGTTCTGTATCGGCAAGTAGCAGGGCCTAGGGGTGTTCCACGTGGAACATCCGGTTTGGTCAGAATCCCGCCTAAACCCATGTTTCACGTGGAACATGGGTTTTTGACCGATCCTCGCGCTTTCGCTGCACGGCCAAACTGGGCTATCATTCGCGCCCGGCCCCGGGGGCAGGCGGCAGTCCCAGATCGCAGCGCACCCAATGACGCAATATCCTGAAAAATTTGACGTAATCGTAATCGGCGGCGGTCACGCCGGTACCGAGGCGGCGCTGGCCAGCGCACGCATGGGACGTCGTACGCTGTTGCTGACCCATAGCGTCGAAACCCTGGGTCAGATGTCCTGCAATCCCTCGATCGGCGGCATCGGCAAAGGTCATCTGGTCAAGGAAGTCGACGCCATGGGCGGCGCGATGGCGGCCGCCACGGACGAGGCTGGCATCCAGTTCAGGATCCTTAACTCCCGCAAGGGCCCCGCAGTGCGCGCCACGCGCGCCCAGGCCGACCGCGTGCTCTATCGCCAGGCCATCCGCAGCCGCATCGAGAACCAGCCCAATCTGAGCGTGTTTCAGCAAGCTGTCGACGATCTGATCGTGCAGGGCGACCGGGTCACCGGCGTGGTCACCCAGATCGGCCTGCGTTTCGAGGGCCGTGCCGTGGTGCTGACTGCCGGCACTTTCCTGTCCGGCCTGATCCACGTCGGCCTGCAGAACTATCAGGGCGGCCGCGCCGGCGATCCGCCGTCCGTCAGTCTGGCAGCACGCCTGCGCGAACTGAAGCTGCCGGTCGGGCGGCTGAAGACCGGTACGCCGCCGCGCATCGACGGCCGCACCATCGATTTTTCGCGACTGACCGAGCAGCCCGGAGACGACCCGGCGCCGGTGTTTTCCTTTCTCGGCCGGCGTGAGCAACATCCGCGGCAGGTGCCGTGCTGGATCACTCATACCAATGAGCGCACGCATGACGCGATCCGCGGCGGGCTGGACCGCTCGCCGATGTTCACCGGTGTGATCGAGGGTGTCGGACCGCGTTACTGTCCGTCGATCGAAGACAAGATCCATCGTTTTGCCGACAAGTCTTCGCACCAGATTTTCCTCGAGCCTGAAGGCCTGACGGTTCACGAGTATTACCCCAATGGCATTTCCACCAGTCTGCCTTTCGACGTGCAACTGGCGGTGGTGCGCTCAATCCCGGGTCTTGAACAAGCGCATATCACCCGGCCCGGCTATGCGATTGAATATGACTACTTCGATCCACGCGGGCTGAAGGCTTCGCTGGAAACCAAGGCGATCGCCGGGCTGTTTTTTGCCGGTCAGATCAACGGCACCACCGGTTACGAAGAAGCGGCTGCGCAGGGTTTGCTGGCCGGCATCAATGCCGGTCTGCTGGCATCGGAACAGGAGTCCTGGCACCCGACCCGCGATCAGGCGTATCTCGGCGTGCTGGTCGATGACCTGATTACCCGCGGCGTTTCCGAGCCCTACCGCATGTTCACCAGCCGCGCTGAATACCGCTTGTCCTTGCGAGAAGACAACGCTGATTTGCGCCTGACCGAGATCGGCCGGCGCCTCGGTGTGGTTGACGATCAGCGCTGGGAAACCTTCGCCCGCAAGCGCGAGGAAGTCGCTCTGGAGCAGGAGCGACTGAAGACGATCTGGGTCAATCCACAGATTTTGCCGGAACAGCAAGCTATTGATTTAATTGGTAAATCATTAGAACGTGAGTATTCACTGTCGGATTTGCTCCGGCGCCCCGAGGTCAGCTACATCAGCCTGATGGCTTTACCCGGTGCGGGCCCCGGGACCACCGATCCGCAGGTCGCCGAGCAGGTGGAAATCCAGGCCAAGTATCAGGGCTATATCGATCGCCAGAAAACCGAAATCGAGCATCGCGCGCGACAGGAAGATCTGCGGCTGCCGGCGGATCTGGATTACGCACAGGTGCGCGGCCTGTCGATCGAAGTCCAGCAAAAACTCAATCGCGCCAAACCGGAAACCGTTGGTCAGGCTTCGCGCGTGTCCGGGGTGACGCCGGCCGCGATTTCAGTATTGCTGGTGCATCTGAAACGCAGCGCCGCGGCACTAAAGAAAAGCGCATGAGTCTCGCCGCGGATCTGGCTGCGGGCATTGCCGCATTGGGCATTTCCGTGCCGGCGGATGCGCAACAGCGTCTACTCGACTACCTCGCGCTGATCGGCAAATGGAACAAGGCCTACAACCTGACAGCAGTGCGTGAGCCGAAAAAAATGCTGACGCATCACCTGCTCGATTCGCTGGCCGTGTTGCCGCATGTGCATGGCCCGCGTGTGCTGGATGTCGGCACCGGTGCCGGGCTGCCCGGTATTCCGCTGGCGCTGGCGCGGCCTGATTGGCAGATCACCCTGCTCGATTCCAATCAGAAAAAAACCACATTCCTGCGCCAGGCCATGATCGAACTCCAACTCGGCAACGTCGAGGTAGCCTGTGCGCGCGTCGAAGCCTTGTCTGCGCCGCAGCCCTTCAATACGGTGGTATCACGCGCGTTTTCGGAAATTTCCGAATTTCTCGCGCTGGCCGGAAAACATTGTGTAAAAGACGGCGTGATGATTGCGATGAAGGGGATTTATCCCCGGGACGAACTGGCGCATCTGCCGAGCGAATTCAATTTGCGCAGCGTGGTGACGCTGAACGTGCCGGGTCTCGGCGCGGAGCGTCACGCCGCCCTGCTTCAACTCGCGGCGGCGGCCTGATGCGCATCATCGCCATCACCAACCAGAAAGGCGGCGTCGGCAAAACCACGACGGGCGTCAATCTCGCGGCGAGTCTCGCTGCCATGCAGCGCCGCGTGTTGCTGGTCGATCTGGATCCGCAGGGCAATGCCACGATGGGCAGCGGCGTCGACAAACGCAGCCTCGCGGCGACGGTGTATCACGTGTTGCTCGGCGAAAAACAGGTTGCCGAAGTGCGTCAGCGCGCGGCGAATGCCGGTTATGACGTGTTGCCCTCAAACCGCGAACTCGCCGGCGCTGAAGTGGAACTCGTCGATATCGAACACCGCGAAACCCGGCTCAAGGATGCGCTGCTGTCGGTCGCATCCGAATATGATTTCATTCTGATCGATTGCCCGCCGGCGCTGAATCTGCTGACGGTCAACGGACTGACTGCGGCGCAGGCGGTAATGATCCCGATGCAATGCGAGTACTACGCGCTCGAAGGTTTGTCGGATCTGGTCGGCACCATCAAACGCGTGCGCGCCCATCTCAATCCGGATCTCGAAATCGAAGGTCTGCTGCGAACGATGTACGACCCGCGCAATACGCTGGCGCAACAGGTGTCGGCACAGCTGCTACAGCACTTCGGTGACAAGGTTTACCGCACGGTGATTCCGCGCAATGTGCGTTTGGCCGAAGCGCCCAGCCACGGCCTGCCGGCGCTGGAGTTTGACCGGGCTTCCAAAGGGGCGCAGGCCTATCTGGCTTTGGCGGGTGAAATGTTGAACCGTAGCGAAGCGCGCACCGAAAAAACGACGTAAGTATCTGTTAATAAAGGTTTTATATGGTCAAGATCAAAGGTTTGGGGCGCGGCCTCGACGCCCTGCTTGGTGGTGATAACGATGCGCCTGCCGCCGCAGCAGGCGGCGACGCGATCAATACGCTGCCGGTCAGCGCGCTGCAGCCCGGCAAGTACCAGCCGCGCACGCGCATGGACCAGGAAGCGTTGAATGCACTGGCGGCATCGATCAAGGCCCAGGGCATCATGCAGCCGATCCTGGTGCGGCCGGTCGGCGACGGCAAACACGAAATCATTGCCGGCGAACGGCGTTGGCGCGCGGCACGTATTGCCGGCTTGAGCAGCGTGCCGGTGCTGGTGCGCAACGTGCCCGACCAGCAGGCGCTGGCGGTGGCGCTGATCGAGAACATCCAGCGCGAAGACCTCAACGCGCTCGAAGAAGCCGCCGGCATTGATCGCCTGATCCGTGAGTTTTCCTTGACGCATCAGGCCGTAGCTGACGCCGTCGGCAAGTCACGTACGACAGTAACCAACCTGCTGCGTCTGCTCGATCTGCCACCGCCTGTGCGTGAGTTGCTGGCGCAGGGCCAACTCGAAATGGGCCATGCCCGTGCCCTGCTGGTCCTGCCTGCCGATCAGCAGATTGCACTGGCTCGTGAAGCCGCTGCGAAAGGCTGGTCGGTGCGCGAAGTGGAACGGTGCGTCGGTGCCGGGCTCAAGAAAAACACCCCTGCCGGCAAGCGCCCTGCGCGCAAGGACCGTGACGTTGCCCGCCTTGAGGAAGAGGTATCGAACCGGCTGGGCACCACGGTGCAGATCAAGACCGGATCCCGCGCCGGCAGCGGCAGCGTAGTGATTGCTTACCGGACGCTGGAACAGCTGGATGCGCTGCTGTCGCGGTTCAAATGAACACATGCGCCGCACCGCAACATTATTTGACGCTACTTCGCGGTTAATTGTAAAATTTAAGGATTTTCTGAGTCTGCCCCGGTCGTTTTTAATTGCGGAGGGCGCAGGATGATCGCGGTAGTCGCTGCAGTTCAGGCTGCGATTTTGGGGGTAATAGCCGTACTCGCGTGGTGGATGTCGGGCGCCGAAATGGCGCAATCCATTGCGGCGGGCGGCGGGTGTGCGTGGGCCGGAACGCTGGCTTACGCGGTCGGACAGAAGCTGGTTCCGGGACGCAGTGCATCGCGGGTGCTGTGGAGCCATCTGACCGGCGAGGTTGCAAAAATTGCTGTTGCGCTGGGCCTGCTGTTCTGGGGGCTGAGTGCGGACCGGGGGTTTGCGGCCGGGCCGTTTCTTGCAGGTTTCATTGTGGCGTTGCTGGCTTACCCGCTGGCAATGCCGCTGTTAAAAAGTAAGTAAAAGAGATCAATCGTGGTCATCATGGCAGCCGGTCAGGGCCCCCACAACGCGGGCGAATACATTGGCCACCACCTAACCAATCTGCGGTTCGGTGAAGGTTTCTGGACTTTCAATCTCGACACCATCCTGATGGGCTGGTTTACCGGCTTGCTCGGTATCGGCGCGTTTTATCTGGTGGCACGGCGTGCAACCAGCGGCGTTCCCGGTCCGGTGCAGGGTTTTGTCGAACTGATTGTCGAGTTTGTTGATGAAACCGTCAAAGGCGTGTTTCCCGGCGACCGCAAATTCCTCGCACCGCTGGCCCTGACGATTTTCGTCTGGGTGTTCATGATGAACCTGATGGACCTCTTGCCCATCGACTGGGTGGCGACGGCCACCGGCGCTGCCGGACTGCACCAATGGAAACCGGTGCCAACGACCGACCTGAACACCACGTTCGCGATGTCGCTGACGATTTTCATCCTGACGATCTTCTTCAGCTTCAAAGCCAAGGGTGCCGGCGGCTTTGTGCACGAACTCTTTACTGCGCCGTTCGGCGGCCATCCGCTGCTGTGGATCCCGAACCTGGTGCTGAACATCATTGAATACCTGTCGAAGCCGGTGTCACTGGCGATGCGACTGTTCGGCAATATGTATGCCGGAGAACTGATTTTCATGCTGCTCGGCCTGCTCGGCACTCTGGCTGCCGTTTCCGGCGGCGGTGTGGTCGCCGGTGCCGCCGCAGGCGTGCTGTATTGGGGCTGGGCGGTCTTTCACATCCTGATCATCCTGCTGCAGGCTTTCATTTTCATGGTGCTGTCGTGCGTGTATATCGCGATGGCGCACGAACACCATTGATGCAGGATCGCTGAACGACTTCAACGCAATTCGCCGTATACCGTATTTAATTCGCAGCAATTACTTTGTTATAGAGAAAGGGAAATTCAAATGGAACAATTCGCCGCCGTCATTCAAGGCTACACCGCGCTGGGCATCGGCATCATCATCGGCCTCGGTGCTATCGGCGCCTGTATCGGCATCGGCATCATGGGCAGCAAGTTTCTCGAAGCCGCCGCCCGTCAGCCGGAACTGATCCCGCAACTGCAAAAGTTCATGTTCCTGCTGGCCGGCCTGATTGACGCCGCCTTCCTGATCGGTGTCGGTATCGCGATGTTCTTCGGCTTTGCCAACCCGCTGCTCGGCGTTCTGGCCAAGTAACCGGCCCTCTGACCGACCACAGCCATGAACATCAACGCCACCCTGTTTGTCCAGGCGCTGTCGTTTGCGGCGCTGATCTGGTTCTCGGTCCGTTTCGTGTGGCCGATGATCACCGACGCGATGGACGAGCGTACAAAGCGCATCGCCGACGGCCTTGCTGCGGCCGAAGCCGGCAAGCAATCGCTGGAGCGTTCGGCCAAGCAGGCCGACGAGGCGATTGCCCAGGCCCGCGGACGCGTGACTGAAATTCTGGCCCAGGCCGAAAAGCGCGCCAGCCAGATGATCGAAGAAGCCAAGGCTTCCGCCAAGGTCGAAGGCGACCGTCTGGTGGCCGGCGCCAAGGCTGAAATCGAACAGGAAGTCGCCCGAGCGCGCGAGACGCTGCGGACCCAGGTTGCGGCGCTTGCCGTAGCCGGTGCCGAGCAGATTCTCAAACGCGAAGTCGACGCCAAGGCTCATGCCGACCTGATTGCCGCCGTGCAGAAACAGCTCTGATTCCGATATGGCCGAACCCGTCACCATTGCCCGACCCTACGCTGAAGCGGCGTTCAAGCTCGCCCGCGAGCAGAATGCGCTGTCCGCATGGTCAGATGCGCTTGAACTGATCAACGCCGTTGTTGCCGATGCCCAGATTGCAGCACTGATTGATGCTCCGAATGTCGGGGCCGCCCAGCTGGAGGGTGTGATCATCGGTGCTGTCGGCAAAAACCTTTCCGGTGAGGCGCGAAACTTCGTGCAGGTGCTGGTACAGAACCGCCGCCTCGGCCTGATCGTGCAGATCCGCGACATGTATGAAGCGCTACGCCGTGACCATGAAGGTGCGATGGAAGCGACCGTGGTTTCGGCATTGCCGCTGGCAGACGGCCAGCTGCAGTCGCTGGTAGCGACGCTGGAAATGAAATACGGCCGCAAGATCACGGCCAAAGTCGAACTCGATCCGAAACTCATCGGCGGCCTGAAAATCGTGGTCGGCGACAAAGTCATTGATGCAACGGTGCGCGGCAAGCTGGATGCGATGGCCGCCGCGCTTACCCACTAAGGTATTAGGAGCAACACATGCAACTCAATCCTTCCGAGATCAGCGAACTCATCAAAAGCCGGATTCAGAATCTGGCGGGGACCACCGAAGCACGCACCCAGGGCACGGTGATTTCGGTGACCGACGGTATCTGCCGCATTCACGGTCTGGCCGACGTGATGCAGGGCGAGATGCTGGAATTCCCGAAAAACACCTTCGGCCTCGCACTGAACCTCGAGCGTGACTCGGTCGGCGCGGTGATTCTGGGTGAATACGAACACATCTCCGAAGGCGACGTGGTCAAGACCACGGGCCGCATTCTCGAAGTGCCGGTGGGCCCCGAGCTGATCGGCCGCGTCGTCAACTCGCTGGGCCAGCCGATCGACGGCAAGGGTCCGGTCAATGCGAAACTGACGGACGTGATCGAAAAGGTTGCGCCGGGCGTGATCGCGCGTAAGTCGGTGTCGCAACCGGTGCAGACCGGCCTGAAGTCGATTGACGCGATGGTGCCCGTCGGCCGCGGCCAGCGCGAGCTGATCATCGGCGACCGCCAAACCGGCAAGACTGCAGTGGCGCTCGACACCATCATCAACCAGAAGGGCAAGGACCTGATCTGCATTTACGTCGCAATCGGTCAGAAAGCCTCTTCGATCAAGAACGTAGTGCGCAAGCTCGAAGAACACGGCGCGATGGAATACACCATCGTCGTTGCTTCCTCGGCTTCCGAATCGGCGGCGATGCAGTTCATCGCCCCCTACTCCGGCTGCACGATGGGCGAATACTTCCGTGACCGCGGGCAGGACGCGCTGATCATTTATGACGATCTGACCAAACAGGCCTGGGCCTACCGTCAGGTCTCGCTGCTGCTGCGCCGCCCGCCGGGCCGCGAAGCCTACCCCGGCGACGTGTTTTATCTGCACTCGCGTCTGCTCGAGCGTGCGGCCCGCGTCAACGAAGATTACGTGGAAGCCTTTACCAAGGGCGCCGTCAAAGGCAAGACCGGTTCACTGACCGCACTGCCGGTGATTGAAACCCAGGCCGGTGACGTGACAGCGTTCGTACCGACCAACGTGATTTCGATTACCGATGGCCAGATCTTCCTCGAGACCGATCTGTTCAACGCAGGTATCCGTCCCGCGATCAACGCCGGTATTTCGGTATCGCGCGTCGGCGGTGCTGCGCAAACCAAGATCATCAAGAAACTGGGCGGCGGTGTGCGTCTGGCGCTGGCCCAGTATCGCGAACTCGCGGCTTTCGCGCAGTTTGCCTCAGACCTTGACGAAGCCACCCGCAAGCAGCTGGAGCGCGGCCGTCTGGTCACCGAACTGATGAAGCAGCCGCAATACCGTCCGCTGCAGGTCTGGGAAATGGCGCTGACGCTGTTCGCGGTCAACGGCGGTTACTTTGACGATGTCGATGTCAAGAAAGCGCTGGCAGCCGAGAATTCGATGCGCGACTACATTCAGTCCAAGTTCGGTGATCTGGTGAAACGCATTGAAGACACCAAGGATCTCAGCAAGGACGACGAAGAAAAGCTGAACGCCGCGATCAAGGACTGGAAGCAGAACGGTTCCTACTAAGCGCGACCAAAAAGTTAATTAACCGTTTAAAAACAGACACTTAAAACATGGCTGGCTCGAAGGAAATCCGCACCAAGATCAAGAGCGTGCAAAACACGCGCAAGATCACCAAGGCGATGGAAATGGTCGCGGCCTCGAAAATGCGGCGCGCCCAGGAGCGCATGCGCGCGACGCGGCCGTACGTCGAAAAGATCCGCAACATCGCAGCCAACATCAGTCACGCCAACCCCGAGTACCGCCATCCCTTCCTGGTGTCGCGTGATTCGGTGAAGCGTGTCGGCATCATTGTTGTCACCACCGACAAGGGTCTCTGCGGCGGCCTCAACACCAATGCCCTACGTCTTGCGATGAACAAGATCAAGGAACTGGAAGCCCAGGGCGAGGAAATCGAAGTCTGCACGATCGGCAACAAGGGCCTGGGTTTCATGCAGCGCCTTGGCGCGCAAATCAGTTCGCAGGTGACCGGCCTCGGCGACAAGCCGCATATGGACAACCTGATCGGTGCGGTCAAAGTGATGCTCGACGGGTATACCAACGACCGTTTCGACCGCCTGCTGATCATCTACACCAAGTTCATCAACACGATGAAGCAGGAAGCGGTGGTTGAACAGGTGCTGCCGCTCGCCGGCGACGCGCTGGGCGTACCCGCCGGTACCTGGGACTACATCTATGAGCCGGACGCTCAGGGTGTGCTGGATCAGGTGTTGACCCGTTACATTGAATCGCTGATTTACCAGTCGGTGGCCGAGAACATGGCCTCCGAGCAATCGGCACGGATGGTCGCGATGAAGGCGGCTTCGGACAATGCCGGCAGCGTGATCGACGAATTGACACTGATTTACAACAAGACGCGGCAAGCTTCCATTACCAAGGAGCTGTCGGAGATTGTCGGCGGCGCAGCAGCAGTTTGACGCTAACGCACGATCTGATTGTTTGACGACATTTTGATTTAGGGATTGACCATGAGCCAGGGAAAAATCGTTCAATGTATCGGCGCGGTGATTGACGTCGAGTTTGCGCGCGACCAAATGCCGCACATCTATGACGCTCTTACCATGGATGGCACGGAACTGACGCTTGAAGTCCAGCAGCAGCTCGGCGACGGCATAGTGCGCACCATCGCGCTGGGGTCTTCCGACGGCCTGCGCCGCGGCATGATGGTGACCAATACCAAGGCGCCGATCTCGGTGCCGGTTGGCCCGAAAACACTGGGACGCATCATGGACGTACTGGGTCGCCCGATCGATGAAGTCGGCCCCATCGGTTCCGACAAGACCATGTCGATCCACCGCAAGGCGCCGACCTACGAAGAACTGTCGCCGTCGACCGACCTGCTGGAAACCGGCATCAAGGTTATCGATCTGGTCTGCCCCTTTGCCAAGGGCGGCAAGGTCGGCCTGTTCGGCGGTGCCGGCGTCGGCAAGACCGTGAACATGATGGAACTGATCAACAACATCGCCAAGGCGCACTCGGGCCTGTCGGTGTTCGCCGGTGTCGGTGAGCGTACCCGCGAAGGTAATGACTTCTATCACGAGATGATGGACGCCGGCGTCGTCAACAAGGACGACCTGTCGAAATCGAAAGTGGCGATGGTCTACGGCCAGATGAACGAACCGCCGGGCAACCGTCTGCGTGTGGCGCTGACCGGCCTGACCATGGCCGAAGCGTTTCGCGATGAAGGCCGTGACGTGCTGTTCTTCGTCGACAACATTTACCGTTACACCCTGGCCGGTACCGAAGTGTCGGCGCTACTCGGCCGGATGCCGTCGGCGGTGGGTTACCAGCCGACGCTGGCTGAAGAAATGGGCCGCCTGCAGGAACGCATTACCTCGACCAAGGTCGGTTCGATCACCTCGATCCAGGCCGTGTACGTGCCTGCCGACGACTTGACCGATCCGTCGCCCGCGACCACCTTCGGCCATCTCGATTCGACCGTCGTGCTGTCACGCGACATCGCATCGCTGGGTATTTACCCCGCAGTGGATCCGCTGGATTCGACTTCGCGCCAGCTCGATCCGCACGTCGTCGGTGAAGAGCACTACAACACCGCGCGCGCCGTGCAGGCGACCCTGCAGCGTTACAAGGAACTGCGCGACATCATCGCGATCCTGGGCATGGATGAACTGTCGCCGGAAGACAAACTGGCAGTGTCCCGCGCACGGAAAATCCAGCGCTTCCTGTCGCAGCCGTTCAGCGTCGCCGAGGTGTTCACCGGTTCGCCCGGCAAGTATGTGTCGCTGAAAGACACGATCAAGGGCTTCAAGATGATCGTCAGCGGCGAATGCGATGCGCTGCCCGAGCAGGCCTTCTACATGGTCGGCGGCATCGAAGAAGCCTTCGAGAAAGCCAAGACGCTGCAATAAGGCGTATCCGATATGACAACCCCTACCATGCACGTCGATGTCGTCAGCGCGGAAGAGCAGATCTATTCCGGCGAGGCCGAGTTTGTCGTGCTGCCCGGTGAAGCCGGCGAGCTGGGTATTTATCCCCGGCACACCCCGCTGATCACGCGCATCAAGCCGGGCGAAGTCCGGATCAAGCCTGCTGACGGCGGCGCCGAAGAATTCATCTTCGTTGCCGGCGGTGTGCTCGAAGTCCAGCCAAAGGGCGTGACCGTACTGGCCGATACCGCGATTCGCGGCGCCGACCTCGACGAAGCCAAGGCAACTGAAGCGCTCAAGCAGGCCGAAGAGGCCCGCAAGAATGCCCAGGACAAACAAGAAGTCGCGACTGTCGAGGCCGAACTGGCCATGCTCGGCGCGCAACTGGCTTCGATCCGCAAGCTGCGCGGCAAACGCTGATCCCGGCAATCGGTGTGGAAAAGTACGGCTTCGGCCGCCCTTTTTGTTTGTGAACCGCTGCCGCATGGCGCGCAGCGCCATGCGATAATTTTCCCATGCGCTTCCAAGTCGTGATTCTGGCCGCAGGCCAGGGCAAACGGATGAACTCCGATCTGCCCAAGGTGCTGCACCCCCTCGCCGGTAAACCGCTGCTCGGTCATGTCGTCGATACCGCGCGTGAACTGGCGTCCGATCATATTTGCGTGGTCCACGGCCACGGCGGCGAACTGGTGAAAGCCGCGCTGACCGGCGAAGATCTGGCTTTTTCCCTGCAGATGCCGCAGCTCGGCACCGGACATGCGCTGCAACAGGCTCTGCCGCATCTGACCAAGGCGCCGGTAACACTGGTGCTCTATGGCGATGTGCCGCTGGTGCGTGCAGCGACGCTGCGCACCTTGCTCGAAGCTGCGGGTAAAGGCGCTGCAGTGCTCACCGCTGTGCTGGATGACCCGACGGGTTATGGCCGCATCCTGCGCAACAAGGCAGGTCGGGTCACAGGTATCGTTGAACAGAAGGATGCCACCGCTGCGCAACGCAAGATCCGCGAAATCAATACCGGTATCATGGCGCTGCCCACGGCCAAACTGGCGCAGTGGCTGCCCAAACTGCAAAACCGCAATGCGCAGAAAGAGTATTACCTGACCGATATCATCGCACTGGCGGTCAAGGATCGTCTGCCGGTGACCGGCGTTCAGGCGGAAGATGCGGGCGAGACCGAAGGCGTCAACAGTCGCGTGCAGCTGGCGCGGCTGGAACGCGCCTACCAGCAACGGCTTGCGGCGCAGTTGCTGGAGGCCGGCGTGACGCTGATCGATCCGCAGCGTTTCGACCAGCGCGGCACCCTGCAATGCGGCCGCGATGTGCAGATCGACGTCAACTGCGTCTTCGAAGGCGCCGTGAGCCTGGCCGACGGTGTCAGCATCGGCGCCAACTGCGTGATCAAGGATGTGGCGATCGGCGCCGGCACGCGCATCGAACCTTTCTGTCATCTCGATGGTGCGCAGATCGGATCCGACTGCCGCATCGGGCCCTATGCGCGGATCCGGCCCGGTTCCACGCTGGCTGCCGAGGTGCATATCGGCAACTTTGTCGAGGTCAAGGCCAGTGCCATCGGTGACGGTTCCAAAGCCAACCATCTGTCCTACGTCGGCGACTCCACCGTAGGCCGCAACGTCAATATCGGCGCCGGCACCATCACCTGCAATTACGATGGCGCCAACAAGCACCGCACCGTGATTGAAGACGATGTGCATATCGGCTCCGATGTGCAGCTGGTAGCGCCGGTTCGTGTCGCCCGCGGCGTGACCGTCGGCGCCGGCACGACGGTGTGGAAAGATTCACCCGAGGGCGGTCTGATCATCAATCCCAAAACCCAGGAACATCGCGCCGGCTGGCAGCGGCCGCGCAAGGCAAAAAAATGAAGGGGTTCCACTAGCAATGTGCGGCATTGTCGGTGCCATCGCCGGTCGGGATATCGTTCCGGTACTCATTGAAGGCCTAAAACGCCTCGAGTACCGCGGCTACGATTCAGCCGGTATCGCCGTCACCAACGGCCACAAGCTGCAGCGGGTGCGCAGCACCAGCCGAGTCGCCGAGCTCGAACGTATTGCACAGGCCGGCGACGTCACCGGCCGGATCGGCATTGCACATACCCGCTGGGCGACGCATGGCGCGCCTTCCGAAAAAAATGCCCATCCCCATATTTCGGGCGGCGTGTCGGTGGTACACAACGGCATCATCGAGAACCATGAGGAAATGCGCGACAAGCTGAGCGACCTCGGTTATGTTTTTGTCTCGGATACCGACACCGAAGTGATTGCCCACCTGGTGCACTGGCATCTGAAAGCCTGCGGTGATCTGTTTGAAGCCGTACGTCGCAGCCTCGGGCAACTGATCGGCGCCTACGCCATTGCGGTGATCAACGAGGTCGACGATCAGCGCCTGGTCGTAGCGCGCATGGGTGCACCGTTACTGCTCGGACTGGGCGACGGCCAGAATTTCGCGGCATCGGATGCCTCGGCCCTAGTGCAAGTCACGCAACGCATCGTCTACCTTGCAGAAGGCGACTGCGCGGAACTGGCGCGGGACCACATCCGCATTGTCGATAGCAAGGGCCAAGCGGTACAGCGCGTGGAACAGTTGTCGCAGCTGACTGCAGCTGCCGTCGAGCTCGGTCCCTACAAGCATTACATGCAGAAGGAAATCTTCGAGCAGCCGATGGCCGTTGCCAACACGTTGGAGATGGTGACTAATGCCCGCGCCATCGTGCCCCAGCTATTCGGCGTCGGCGCCCAAGAAATATTCAATAAAATCAACGGGATATTAATACTTGCCTGCGGTACCAGTTATCACGCCGGGATGGTCGCGCGATACTGGATTGAATCTCTTGCCGGAATACCCTGCGACGTCGAGATTGCCAGCGAGTACCGCTATCGTGAGCCGTACAACAATCCCGATGCACTGGTGGTGACGATTTCGCAGTCGGGTGAAACTGCAGATACGCTGGCTGCCCTGCAATACGCCAAGCTGCGCGGCCATCGCTTCAGCCTGTCGATTTGCAATGTGCCGGAATCGGCGTTGGTGCGCGAATCGAACCTGCGTTTCCTGACCCGTGCCGGTCCTGAAATCGGCGTGGCTTCAACCAAGGCGTTCACCACCCAGCTCGCCGCGCTGGTGTTGCTGACCATGGCCCTGGCGAAACAGCGCAGGCTCCTGTCGACGGAAAAAGAGACCGAGCTGCTGCATGCTCTGCGTCATCTGCCTTCGGCACTGACCCGCGTGCTGCAAGCCGAGCCGGCGATCGCCAAATGGGCGGAGACCTTCACCCATAAAGAACACATGCTGTTCCTCGGTCGCGGCATCCATTATCCGATTGCGATGGAAGGCGCGCTGAAGCTGAAGGAAATCACTTATATCCATGCTGAAGCCTATGCTGCCGGTGAGCTGAAACACGGTCCGCTGGCGCTGGTGGACAGCAATATGCCGGTGGTGGCGGTGGCGCCTAAAGACGCGCTGCTGGAGAAACTCAAATCCAATCTGCAGGAAGTACGCGCCCGCGGTGGCGAACTCTATGTGCTGGCTGATCAGGACACACGTATAGAAGCCAGCGAAGGGATTCACGTGATTCATCTCGCCGATCACGCCGGCCTGCTGTCGCCGATCCTGCATACCGTACCGTTACAGCTGCTGGCTTATCACACGGCGCTGCATCGCGGAACGGATGTCGACAAGCCGCGCAACCTCGCCAAATCGGTGACGGTCGAATAAATCCCAAAGGACCCCTGCTGCACAGCCCCGGCAGTGTGCGTCAGAAACTCCTCAGCATCTGCAGCGGGCTGGTCGTTCTCGACATTCGTCCGCTGAGTGCCTACCAGCAACAACTCGTTGACACGATTTTTTCGTTAACGTCCCGTGGGTGGTCAGACCATCAGATCGCCAACCACCTCAATGATGCCGGCACGCTGCACCAAGAGGGCGCAGGTGGGTTGCCCAGAGCGTGACATCGGTGCGGATCAAGTCTCTGGTGAGGTCAGCGAGACTTGACGGGAAATCGGGACGTGGGGATGATCGTTCAAAAGAACGGTTATTAACTTCGGGAGATACCTTTAATAGGAGAAAAAATGAGAACAGCATTGTCAATTTTGACTCTTGTTTTCATGACAATAAACTCAAATGCTAATGCCACGGGGAGTTTCACTGAAGAAATCATAAGTATAAAAACTAGGAACGGAAACGAGCAAAGCGGGGTTTTATCAAGATCACACGAAACCACAAATCCTAAAAAGCTCGTTTTGCTTGTATCAGGAAACCCGAGTGTTACAAGACCGCGGTTTGACGAGAACGGGAAAATTACAACACGCCAAAATGGAAACTTCCTTGTTCGCTCGCGACATTATCTTCTTTCACCCCAAGTCATAACCCTTCTTTTGGATTGTCGTTCTGATTTTGATTCAGCTTGCCCGGATGACTACCAGGCTTCAGCAGAGCGAGCCCAAGACATAGAAGATCTAGTTGCAGAAATAAGGCGCCGATTTACCTCGGTTAGCGAGGTGTGGGCGGTTTCAACCAGTAGGGGGACAATAACTACAGCGGGATTATTAAAACATAAAGAGACCAGTTATACCGGGATCATTCATACCGCCGGTACTTACGGGATTGCAATAAGCCAAGGCGTTGATTTTGGCCCATACAAAACCCCCCAATTTATCTTCCATCATAAACATGATCCCTGTAGATATACTTTTCACAGAGATGCCGCTAGGTTGTCAGAAAAATGGGGGATTAGTTTGGTGACTGTAAGTGGGGGTTCTGGATTCAAAGGAGACGCTTGCCAAGCGTTTACCCAGCATGGATTTGCGGGTCGTGAAGAGAAAGTTAGTTTGGCGATCAGAAATTTGGTAGAGACTGGTGTGATTGAGAAAAATGAAATTGACTAGTATGTAATACAGAAAAGTTGCCAACAATTAAACAGCAGCCATGGCTGACTTTGCTGCTGCTTGGATGACGGTCATTAACAGACTTAGCAGGGTTACAGTCGGCTTGGTGATCCTGGCGAACCAGATGTGCCTGGGAATGAACCTGCCCCTGCGCCGATGAAACCGGCAAAGGCATGCTTGCATTGCTGAGCACGGGGGTCAGCAACACACATAATCCCACCAGAAAGGCGATTAATTTTTTGATGTCGCACAGCTTCATCATTCGCTCAATTGCCTGGCGATTCAAGCTGCGGATTTGCGGGCCGTTTTAATGCAGACTTCTTGGTTTGCGTCCCGATCGGGATGCCAGCGGATCATAGATAAACCGCGGCAGCACATGCATCAGCCGCGCCACGATGGCCATCTGCCAGGGAATCACCGCATAGGTTTTGCGGCGTTCGATGAGCGCGGCGATTTTCCCAGCGGCGACATCCGCCGTCATGATGAAGGGCATGCGGTAAGGGTTGTGCGAAGTCATCGCGGTAACGATATAACCCGGGCAGATGGTAATTACTGTAATGCCGGTGCCGCGCAGTTCTACCCGCAGGCTTTCCAGATAACTGATTGCTGCGGCTTTCGAGGCCGAATAGGCGCCGGACCCCGGCAGCCCGCGGTAACCAGCGACGCTGGCAATGCCCACCAGCACGCCGCTACCGCGTTCACGCATGGCGGCAATGAACGGCTGAAAGGTATTCATCATGCCGATGACGTTGATGTCGAACACGTCGCGGAAAGACTGTTCGTCTTCGGGGGCTTCGGTCAGCGTGCCGATGCTGACGCCGGCATTGGCAATGACGATGTCGGGAGTACCGTACCTGCCGGTGAAATCGGCCGCTGCAACACGCAGGCTTGCCGAGTCGCGAACGTCAGCGACATGGGTTGCGCAGGGGCCGGCGCAGGCCGCGGCAAAACGCTCAAGTTCATGCCTGCGGCGCGCGATCAGACCGAGGGTGACGCCGCTGGCTGCGTAGTGACGGGCAATCGCGGCGCCCAGTCCGCCGGAAGCACCTGTGATGACGACATGTCTGTTCGCCGCCGCAGTCATTGCGGACATGCGTTCAGCGGGTGGCCCGGATCCGGATAATGAGGCTGTCCAGGATCGGGATCAGGCCTTCCAGGGTTTCCGACATATTGCCGGAAGTGAGATAACGGCCATCGACCACTAGCGACGGGGTGCCAGTGATGCTGTAGGCCCAGGTCAACTGCGCGGCTTCTTCAACTTTGCGCTGCATGGCCGGCTACGCCAGCAGGGCGTGGAAGGCGAAGACGCAGGCGAGGAAAACCGCCGGCGCACCGCGCATGATTATTTGCCCTTGCCTTTACGCGATTCGGCAATCAAAGCATCAACGACTTCGAAATAACGCTCGTAGTCGATGACGCGATCCGATTTCAAGGTCATCGACGGTGAGGCGATGAACTTGCCGTCGATCACCAGTGCGGGTGTGCCGGGGATGTCGAATTTGCGGGTCAGCTCAATCGAGCGCTGGGTCTTGCCATTGACGCCGAAGGAATTGTAGGTATCGGTGAACTTCTTGCGATCAATGCCCTTGCCGGCGGCCCAGTCAAAAATGGAGTTGGCGTCCTTGAGACTAACGTGTTGCTTGTGCAGCGTCGCAAACAGTTCCTGATGCATCTTGTCGACCAGGCCCATGGCTTCGAGTGTGTAATAGGCGCGGGTCAGCGGAACCCAGGAATCCTGGAATATCGCGGGAACACGCTTGAAATCGACATCTGCCGGCTTGCGCTTCAGCCACACTTCCAGTGAAGCCTGCAGATTGAAGCAATGCGGGCAGCCATACCAGAAAAATTCCAGCACCTCGACCTTGTTGCCGCTGTCGGTCGGTTGCGGCGGTTTAACGATCAGGTATTCCTTGCCCGCAACCGGCTGCTGGGCCGCTTGGGCGGGGGCGATCAGGCACAGGGCGAGGCCGGCGGCGGCCAGGACTCTCACGAACATAGCGGTCAATCGCATGGCATCTCCATAAGACAGCGTTATTTGTCGGCGTCGCGGACTTTGATCAGCGTCGTGTCGATGCCGTTGTTCTTCAGAGTGTCGCGGGCGCGGTTCAGTTCCTCGACACTGCCGTAAGGCCCAAGGCGGACCCGGTGCCAGACACCACGGTCGGGCAGGGTTGTGGTCTGGATCGACGCCTGCACACCAAGCAGCGCCAGACGCGCCTTCAGATTGTCGGCGTCCGGCGCGTTCTGGAAAGCGCCGGCCTGCAGGTAGAAGGATTCCTTGGCTGCGCTGGGGGTGGTTTTGGCGTCCCGCAGCTGCTGGTCGGTCGCGGGTTCTTCAACCCCGGGCAGAATCTTGTAGAAATCGAAGCGCGGTTTGGTTTCCGCTGCCTTGCCGTTTTTGTCGGCGCCCTTTGCCGGTTCCGTTCCCGGTTTGGCGGCCTCTGGTTTCGTGGCTGGCGCTTTTTGCTGGAAGGGGTTGGGCATCTTGTTGATATACCAGGCAACACCCATCGCGATACCGAGTCCCAGCACCAGCCCGATCAGGATACCGATGAACAGCGATCCGCCGCCCCCGCGGGACGAGGATTTGCGCTCACTGCCTTTGTAATCTCTGCTCACGGCGGCCATATTACATTTTTTCCGGTGCGGTCACACCCAGAAGGGCGAGTCCGTTGCGCAGGACCTGACGCACTGCGAGGGCCAGTGCGAGTCGTGCGCGGGTGAGCGCGGCATCCTCGATGAGGAAACGTTCCGCGTTGTAATAGCTATGGAATTCGCCGGCCAATTCTTTCAGGTAGAAGGCGATATTGTGCGGCGCGAGATCACGTGCCGCACCTTCGAGGACTTCCGGAAATTCCATCAGCTGCTTCAGCAGTGTGGCTTCGTGTGCCGATACCAGCGACGCAACATCGGCGTCGCGCAGCGACGCTTCGTCGCCGCCCCACTGCGCCAGCACGCTGCAGACGCGGGCGTGGGCGTACTGGATGTAGTACACCGGGTTGTCGTTGCTTTGCGATTTGGCAAGATCAATATCGAAATCGAAGTGCTGATCGCTTTTGCGCAGCACATAGAAAAACCGGGCGGCATCGACGCCAACGTCACCATACAAATCTTCCAGCGTAACGTAATTACCGCTGCGTTTGCCCATACGCACCGGCTCGCCGCCGCGGAACAGCGCCACCAGCTGGATCAGCGGGACCACCAGCCGGTTTTCGTCGCCGCCCAGCGCGGTGATGGCCGCCCTTACCCGCGGAATGTAGCCGTGGTGATCGGCGCCCCAGACGTCGATGATGCGGGTATAGCCGCGGTTAAGCTTGTCGGCGTGATAAGCAATGTCCGATGCGAAATAGGTATACAGGCCGTTGTCGCGCTGCACGACGCGGTCCTTGTCGTCGCCGAAGCTGGTGCTGCGGAACCACAGTGCACCGTCATTTTCGTAGAGGTGGCCGGCCGCACGCAGGCGGTCCAGCGTCGCCGCAACCTTGCCTTCGGTGTACAGCGACTGCTCCGAATACCAGCGGTCGAAGGTCACGCCAAAACGTTCCAGCACGCCGCGGCATTCCGCCACTTGCTGTGTCAGCACCTGGTCAAACAGGCTGCGGAAGGCATCACCCAACAGGGTTTTCATGTTGGCGATCAGCGCGTCGATGCGGATTTCCTGCAGTGCTTCAAGCTGTTCCGGCGTTTCATCACCGCGCGCGACGGGCGCACCGCAAAGCACGGCTGCCGCATCGCGCTCAAGGGATTTGCCGTGAACGCCGCGCAGTTCTTCGGCGCGCTGCCGTACGTATTCGCCCTGATAGCCGTTGGGCGGGAATTCAACCGCAACACCAGCGGCTTCCAGATACCGCATCCACACCGAGACCAGCAGGATGTCCATTTGCCGGCCGGCGTCGTTGACATAAAACTCGCGCTGGACGTCGTAACCGGCGGCCGACAGGATTGCGGCGAGGCTGGCACCATAAGCAGCGCCACGGCCGTGACCGACATGCAAGGGACCGGTCGGATTCGCGGAGACGAACTCGACCTGGATGCTCGCGCCCTGCCCGGCGTTGCTGTTGCCGTAGCGCGGGCCGGCTTCCAGCACGCGACTCACGACCTGCTGTTTGTAACGCTGGGTCAGAAACAGATTGATGAAGCCGGCACCGGCAATTTCCGCTTTTTCAAGATCGGGGGATGCCGGCAAGGCATCGAGAATTTTTTGTGCGATGGCGCGCGGATTGCCGCGCAGCTCTTTGGCCAGCTGCATCGCGATATTGCAGGCGAAGTCGCCGTGCTGTGCCTGTTTGGGACGATCAAGAAGGATGCGGGCTGCGGTACCGGTGGGCACGACCTGCTCAAGCGCGCGCTGGATAAGTCCGGCGAGCAGGGTTCTGGCGTCGGCGGAAGCGGTGGTCATTTCTGGATGGGGTGTCTGCCCGTGACGTGCCGGATTCAGGCTTTCAGCGGTGCAAATCTGTGTGCAGGAAAGGAGCCGATTTTAACACGGCGAGCGCGCTGTTTTCCCTCAGAAATCAAGCGGATCAACATCCAGCGACCAGCGCGCCGGCGTGCTTTCGCCTTCGGCCAGTAACGGACGCCAGGCATTGAGAAAAGACCGCAGCGCGCCGCGCGAAGGCGTTTGCACCAGCAACTGGGCGCGTTCGCGGCCGGCGCGGCGCATCATATTGGCTGGTACCGGATCAAAGACGGTGATGCCGCTGTTCAGGCCTTCCGCCAAACGGGCGGCCTGTTCCAAAAAACTCAATGCGGTTCTGAGATCGCGGGCTTCTGCGCGAAGCAGGGCCTGGTGCACATAGGGAGGAAATCCGGCCTGCTGTCGTTCAACCAGCTGGCTGCGGCCGAAGGCGTCGAAATCCTGGTCGCGCAGCGCGGCGTAAAGAGGATGGTCGGGAAACTGGGTCTGCACCAGCACCATGCCCGGCAGGCTGCCGCGGCCGGCGCGGCCCGCGACCTGCGTCAGCAGCGCGTAAAGGCGTTCAGAGGCACGGAAGTCATTGCTGTAGAGCATGCTGTCGGCATTGATCACGCCGACCAGATTCAGGTGCGGAAAATCATGACCCTTGGCGAGGATCTGCGTACCGATCAGGATGTCGACATCACGGTCGCGGATGCGCTCGCGCATCGCCGGCCAGGCATCCTTGGGCCGCGTGGTGTCACGGTCGATGCGCAGGATGCGCGCCTGCGGGAAATGGCCGATCAGCGCCGCCTCCACACGCTGCGTGCCCTGACCCACCGGGGCGAGATCGGCGTCACCGCATTCCGGGCAGGCCAACGGTACGGCGCTGTCATGACCGCAATGGTGGCAACGCAGGCGGCGGTCACGCAGATGCAGTACCAGCTTGGCCGAACAGCGTTCGCAATCCGACATCCAGCCGCAGCTGCCGCACATCAGCACCGGCGCATAACCGCGGCGGTTGATGAACACCATGCTCTGTTCATGGCGGGCGATGCGTTCCCTGATGGCGCCGATTAGTGCCGGCGACAGGCCGTCTTCGGCTTTCTGCTGTCTCAGGTCGACGCAGTGGATTGCGGGCAATGCTGCCTGGATGCGGTTTTTCAGCGGCAGCAGCTGATAACGGCCGTCGAGTGCATTGCGGTAGGTTTCCAGCGCCGGCGTGGCCGAACCGAGCACGATCGGCACATTGGCCTGGCTGGCACGCACCACGGCGAGGTCGCGCGCCGAATAACGGAAACCTTCCCCCTGCTTGAAGGAACTGTCGTGTTCTTCATCAACGATGATCAGTCCCAGATCGGGCAGCGGCGTGAATACCGAAAGCCGAGTGCCCAGCACGATGCGCGCCTGGCCGCTGCGCGCCGCCTGCCAGCGTTCGGCGCGTTCGCCGTCAGCGAGACCGCTGTGCAGGGTGGACACCATCACTTCCGGAAAGCGCGCGATGACCAGCGATTCCAGCTGCGGGGTCAATGCGATTTCCGGCACCAGCAGCAGGACCTGCTGCCTGCGCGCGAGAGCGATGGCCATCGCATGCAAATAGACTTCGGTTTTGCCGCTGCCGGTGATGCCCAGCAGCAGCAGGGCCTGGTAACGACCCAGCGCTGCAGTAATCGCCTCAACGGCAATGGTCTGATCCGGCGTCAGCTGCGGTGCGATGCCGGGCGGCGGAGCGACAACAACGGCGCCCGGCGGCGCGTTGCTAGCCTCTACCCAGCCTTCGGTGATGAAGACTTTCAGCGCCTGGCGTGTCGCGACGCCGGCTGCGGTAATCGCCGTGTGCGGCAGCACCATCTGTTCGCGCAACAGGCCCAGCAGCTTGCGTTGCGCGCGGGCACGCGGTGGCAGCGCACCTTCGCTGAGCGCCTTGCCTGCTTCGGTCAATGTCCATGCACCGGGAGATTTGCTGCGCGTGCTGAGGCGGCGCAGTGCGGCCGGCAGCGTCGCCATGACCACGGCGCCCGGCGGATGCACGTAGTAATCCGCGGCGAACTCAAGCAGTTTGAGATCGACTGGTTGCAGCAACGCTTCACGGTCGAGTACCGACAGGGCGTGGCGCAGCTTGTTTTCCGGCACATCGCTGGTTTCGGGCTGCGCAACGATCAATCCGATCAGCCGCTGCCGTCCGAAGGGCACCAGCACCCGCGCGCCGATCACCGCTTCCGCATCATCGCAGCGGTAATCAAACAGACGGGGCACCGGCACATCGAGTGCGACTCGGATCAGACGGTTCACGGGATCAGTAAAATTAGCGCGCGAAGTTCGCAGCAATTCTTGGAATAAAGGGCAAATCGTTTACCCACAAGGGTTTTTGCCGTCCCAAACCTGTGGATAATACTGTTGATCATTTGTACGGCTGGCGACGCAGGCAGCAAGCAAGACGATCCCGGTACCTTAGCGGATTCGGGACATACATAAAAATATTAATAAAAACAGATACTTACGAATTTACTGCGGGAGTGATGCTGTGCCGAGGTAACAGTAATGCCGTAACCCCTTGCTGTGTATAAGCTTTTTCAACTGCGCGGGGGCTGATGATAGGCGCGGCTAACCGCATGCACCGCTTCAACCAGTGCACCGACATGATCCGGCGGCGTGAATTGGGAGATGCCGTGACCCAGGTTGAACACATGTCCCGAGCCATGACCGAACTGGCTCAACACGCGCTCGACCTGAGCCACGATGGTGGCCGGCGGGCTGAACAGGACGTTCGGATCGAGATTGCCCTGCAACGCGACTTTGTCGCCGACCCGTTGCCGCGCTTTGCCGATATCGATGGTCCAGTCGAGCCCCACCGCGTTGCTACCGATGGCGGCGATGTCTTCCAGCCACAGTCCACCGCCCTTGGTGAAGACGATGCTGGGAATGGTCTGCCCGTCCCAGCTGCGATGCAAACCGGCAACAACCCGGCGCAGATATTCCAGCGAGAAATCGTGATACGCCGCATCGGATAGCGCGCCGCCCCAGGTGTCGAACACCATTACTGCCTGCGCACCGGCTTCGATCTGCGCATTGAGATAGGCAATCACCGCGCGCGCATTGATGTCGAGGATATGGTGCAACAAATCCGGACGCGCGTAGAGCATGGTTTTGATGGTGCGGAAGTCGTCGCTGCCTCCCCCTTCGACCATATAACAGGCCAGCGTGTAAGGGCTGCCCGAGAAACCGATCAACGGCACTTTGCCGTCGAGCGCACCGCGAATCTGTTTCACTGCGTCGAGAACATAAGCCAAGGTTTCGCGGGGCTCGGGCACTTTCAAGGCTTTGACAGCAGCCTCATCGCGCACGGTGCGCTCGAATTTCGGGCCCTCACCTTCAGCGAAATAAAGACCAAGTCCCATGGCATCGGGCACGGTCAGGATGTCGGAGAACAGAATGGCCGCGTCCAGCGAGAAGCGCTCCAGCGGCTGCAGGGTGACTTCAGTGGCGTAATCCGGATTCTTGGCGAGCCCGAGGAAACTGCCGGCGCGTTTGCGCGTCGCGTTGTATTCCGGCAAATAGCGACCCGCCTGGCGCATGATCCAGACGGGTGTGTAATCCGTCGGCTGCCGCAGCAGCGCGCGGATAAAGGTATCGTTCTTCAGCACCGCCATCAGCGCGGCAGCTCGCTGCTTCCCATCAGGTATTCGTCGACGGCACGGGCGCATTGGCGGCCTTCGCGGATGGCCCACACCACCAGCGACTGGCCGCGGCGCATGTCGCCCGCGGCAAACACTTTGCCGACCGACGTCTTATAACTGTCGGTGTCGGCTTTGACATTGCCGCGGTTGTCTTTGGTAACGCCCAGCTGCTCGAGCAGGCCGCCGGCCACCGGGCCGACGAAGCCCATTGCCAGCAGCACGAGGTCGGCCTTCAGTGTGAATTCGGAGCCTGACACTTCCTGCATCTTGCCGTCTTTCCATTCAACACGGGCGGCAACCAGTTTTTCAACCTTGCCGTCCTTGCCTTCAAACCGTTTGGTTGCCACCGACCAGTCGCGCTGGCAGCCTTCTTCATGCGAGCTGGATGTGCGCAGCTTGACCGGCCAGTACGGCCAGATCATCGGTTTGTTTTCTTTTTCCGGCGGCTGCGGCAGCAGCTCAAACTGGGTGATCGACGCTGCGCCATGGCGGTTCGAAGTGCCGACGCAGTCGGAACCGGTATCGCCGCCACCGATGACGATGACATGTTTGCCTGTTGCTTTCAGCTGTGCTGGAAGCTTGTCACCGGCGACCACCTTGTTCTGCTGCGGCAGGAAATCCATCGCGAAATGCACGCCGGCGAGTTCGCGGCCGGGCACCGGCAGATCACGAGGCTGTTCGGCACCGCCGGCCACAACCACGGCGTCGAATTCAGCAAGCAGTTTCTGCGCCGGCACATTGCCTCCGACATGCTGGCTGACACGGAACTCCACACCTTCGGCGCGCATCTGTTCGACACGACGGTCGATCAGGTGTTTTTCCATCTTGAAATCGGGAATGCCGTAACGCAGCAGTCCGCCGATGCGATCGGATTTTTCAAAGACAACGACGTCGTGGCCGGCGCGTCCCAGTTGCTGGGCGCAGGCCATGCCCGCAGGGCCCGAACCGATGACGGCGACGCGTTTGCCGGTCTTTGCGGCAGCCGGCAGCGGTTTGACCCAGCCTGATTCCCAGCCCTTATCGATGATCGCGTGCTCGATCGATTTGATGCCGACCGGATCATTGTTGATGTTCAGCGTGCAGGCGGCTTCGCAGGGGGCAGGACAGACGCGGCCGGTGAACTCGGGGAAGTTGTTGGTCGAGTGCAGCGTATCCAGCGCCTGTTGCCAGTTCTGCTTGAATACGAGGTCGTTCCAGTCGGGAATGATGTTGTTGATCGGACAACCGCTCATGCAGAAGGGCGTGCCGCAGTCCATGCAGCGCGCACCCTGCGTGCCGGCATCCTTGTCGGTCAGGTGGCCGACAAACTCGTGCCAGTGTTTCAGGCGCTCCTGCGGCTTTTCTGCAGCCTCATGCAGCCGATCGAATTCCAGAAACCCCGTGACTTTTCCCATTGCAGTCTATCCCTGAATCAACATGCCCATGACGGGCAAACTAGGTTCTTCGGTTCATTTGCCCGGACTTCAGGCAGCGATTTTTTTGCCCTTGGCTGCCAGCTCGCCCAGCGCGCGGCGGTATTCGTTCGGGAACACCTTGACGAATTTGCCGCGGGCTGTTGCCCAGTTGGCTATGATGCCTTGCGCTTTGGTGCTGCCAGTCAGTCGCGCATGATTCTCGATAAGGCGTTTGGCAATCGCTTCATCGGTTTCGCCCATATGCCATACATCGCGCGGCACTTTCGCATCCTGTTCGGCTTCGGTCAGCAGCGGTTCCAGCTTGACCATGGCCGTGTTGCAGTAGGAAGCAAAACTGCCGTCCTCGTCGTATACATAAGCAATGCCGCCGGACATGCCTGCTGCAAAATTGCGCCCCGTGGGGCCGAGCACGGCGACGGTGCCGCCGGTCATGTATTCGCAGCCGTGGTCGCCGGTGCCTTCAACAACGGTATGTGCACCGGAATTGCGTACGGCAAAACGTTCGCCGGCAACCCCGCGGAAATAGGCCTCACCGGCAATCGCGCCGTAAAGCACCGCATTGCCGGTGATGATGTTCACGCCGGCTTCGCCGCGGAATTTCGGCGACGGCTGGACGATGATGCGACCGCCCGACAGGCCTTTACCGCAGTAGTCATTGGTGTCGCCGATCAAGCTCAGCGTTATACCGTGTGACAGGAAGGCACCCAGGCTCTGGCCGGCGGATCCGGCGAATTTCACGCGAATGGTGTCGTCCGGCAGACCGTCATGGCCATAAAGTTGCGCAACCTCGCCCGAAAGCATGGTGCCCACGGTGCGGTTGATGTTGCGGATCGGCATGTCGATGCTGACTTTTTCACCGCGCTCCAGCGCCGGCTTCGCCAGTTCGATCAGGCGGTGATCCAGCGCCTTGTCGAGGCCGTGGTCCTGCGACTCGGTATGGAATCGCGAGACTTCGGGGCCCATTTTCGGCTGATGGAAGACTCGGCTGAAATCGAGACCGCGGGCTTTCCAGTGCTCAATGCTCTTGCGGGTGTCGAGCAGGTCGGTGCGGCCAATCAGATCATCAAACTTGCGGATACCGAGCTGTGCCATCAGCTGACGGATTTCTTCGGCAACAAAGAAGAAGTAATTGATGACATGTTCCGGCTTGCCGGTGAATTTCTTGCGCAGCACCGGGTCCTGGGTGGCGACGCCAACCGGGCAGGTGTTGAGATGGCATTTGCGCATCATGATGCAGCCCTGAACCACCAGCGGTGCGGTGGCAAAGCCGAATTCGTCCGCGCCCAGCAGCGCGCCGATGACGACGTCGCGGCCGGTTTTAAGCTGGCCGTCGACCTGTACCGCAATGCGGCTGCGCAGGCGGTTCAGCACCAGCGTCTGCTGGGTTTCGGCGAGACCGAGTTCCCACGGCGTGCCGGCATGTTTGATCGAAGACCACGGGCTCGCACCGGTGCCGCCGTCATGCCCGGATATGGTGACGTGATCGGCCTTGGCTTTGGCCACACCCGCCGCCACCGTGCCGACGCCGACTTCCGAGACCAGCTTCACGCTGATGGAAGCTTTGGTGTTGCTGTTCTTCAGGTCATGGATCAGCTGCGCCAGATCTTCGATCGAATAGATGTCGTGATGCGGCGGCGGTGAAATCAGTTCAACGCCTGGCGTCGAGTAGCGCAGTTCGGCGATGTATTCCGAGACCTTCTTGCCCGGCAGCTGTCCGCCCTCGCCCGGCTTGGCGCCCTGCGCCATCTTGATCTGGATCTGTTCGGCGCTGGCCAGATACTCGGCGGTGACGCCGAAACGGCCCGAGGCAACCTGCTTGATCTTGGATTTCAGCGAATCACCGGCCTTGATTTCGATGTCACTGATAAAGCGGTCTTTACCCAGGCGCGACGCCATGGTTTCGCCAGCCTTGATCGGGGCAAAGCGCCGACGGTCTTCACCACCCTCGCCGGTGTTCGACTTGCCACCGATACGGTTCATCGCCAAGGCCAGCGTGGCGTGTGCTTCAGTGGAAATCGATCCCAGCGACATCGCGCCGGTGGAGAAGCGTTTGACGATTTCCGAAGCCGGTTCGACTTCTTCGATGGCGACCGGTTTGCACTGGTCATAGCGGAATTCGAACAGGCCACGGAACGTCATGTGCCGCTTCGATTGATCGTTGATGATGTCGGCGTATTCGCGATAGGTCGATGCGCTGTTGGCGCGGGTTGCGTGCTGCAGCTTGGCGATTGCATCTGGCGTCCACATATGTTCTTCGCCGCGTGCACGCCAGGCGTATTCACCGCCGGCGTCGAGCGAGCCGGCCAGAACCGGATCTTTGCCGAAAGCGCTGCGATGGGTACGGATCGATTCATCGGCGACTTCGAATATGCCGATACCGCCGACGTTGGACGAAGTGCCGGTGAAGTATTTCTCGATCAAGGGCTTCGACAGCCCGATGGCTTCAAATATCTGCGCGCCTGTATAGGACATGTAGGTGGAGATGCCCATTTTCGACATCACCTTGCGCAGGCCCTTGCCCACGGCCTTGACGAAATTCTTGATCGCCTTGTAACCGTCCACGCCGTTGATCTGGCCGCTGTCGGCGAGATGCAGCATGGTTTCCAATGCCAGGTAGGGGTGCACGGCTTCCGCGCCATAACTACCCAGCAATGCGAAGTGATGCACTTCACGCGCCGATCCGGTTTCGACGACGAGGCCGGCACTGGTGCGCAGGCCTTTGTCGACCAGGTGGTGGTGAATGGTCGACAGCGCGAGTAGTGCAGGAATCGCAACATGGTCGCGATCGATGTGCCGGTCGGAAATGATGATGATCGAATAGCCGGAGCGCACTGCGTCTTCGGCCTGGGCGGCTAGACTGGCGAGCCGCGCCTCGATGGCTTCCTTGCCCCAGGCTACGGGATAGGTGATGTTCAGTTCGCAGGATTTGAACTTGCCATCGGTGTAACTCTCGATGTTGCGGATTTTTTCCATCTCGAAGAAATCCAGCACCGGCTGGCTGACTTCGAGGCGGATTGGTGGATTGGTTTCATCGATGCCGAGCAGATTGGGTTTCGGGCCGATAAACGACACCAGCGAGGTGACCAGTTCTTCGCGGATCGGATCGATCGGTGGATTGGTCACCTGAGCAAACAGCTGTTTAAAATACTGATACAGATTCTTGTTCTTGGTCGAAAGCACTGCAAGCGGCGAATCGTTGCCCATGGAGCCGATGGGTTCTTCACCGTTGCCGGCCATCGGCGCGAGAATGAACTTGATGTCTTCCTGGGTGTAACCGAAGGCCTGCTGGCGATCCAGCAGCGGTACTGTGCTGCGCTCGGATTGCGCCTTCTGGCTTTCGACGTCATCCAGTTTGACGCGGATGCGCTCGATCCATTCGACATAGGGTTTTGCGGAAGCCAGCGATTCCTTGAGCTCCTTGTCGTCGATGATGCGGCCTTTTTCGAGGTCGACCAAGAACATCTTGCCCGGCTGCAGGCGCCATTTCTTGACGATTTTTTCTTCGGGAATCGGCAGGCAGCCGGATTCCGAACCCATGATGACCAGATCATCATCGGTGACGATGTAACGCGCCGGACGCAGACCGTTGCGGTCCAGGGTGGCGCCGATCTGGCGGCCGTCGCTGAATGCAATTGCTGCGGGACCGTCCCACGGCTCCATCATCGCGGCGTGGTATTCGTAGAAAGCGCGACGGCTCGCATCCATCAGCGTGTGGCCTTCCCACGCCTCGGGGATCATCATCATCACAGCGTGCGCAATCGAATAGCCGCCCATCACCAGCAGTTCAAGTGAATTGTCGAAAGATGCCGAGTCGGACTGGCCCGGATAAATCAGCGGCCACAGCTTGTCGAGATCCTTGCCGAGAATCGGGCTGGAAATCGCACCTTGGCGCGCACGCACCCAGTTGACGTTGCCGCGTACGGTGTTGATTTCGCCGTTGTGGGCGATCATGCGGAAGGGGTGTGCCAGATCCCAGGTCGGGAAAGTGTTGGTCGAGAAACGCTGGTGCACCAGCGCCAGCGCCGAGACCACACGCGGATCCTGCAGATCGCGGTAGTAGGTGCCGACCTGTGAAGGCAGCAGCATCCCTTTGTAGACGATGGTACGCGCCGACATCGACGGCACGAAAAATTCCGTGCTGTGCGCGAGCTTCAGGGCGCGAATCGCATGTCCCGCGCTTTTGCGGATGACATAGAGTTTGCGCTCGAGCGCATCGGTGACGCGGATCGCGGAGCTGCGTCCGATGAAGACCTGTCGGATGACCGGCTCCACTTTTTTGACCGACTCGCCGAGATCTTCGCTGTCCACCGGAACATCGCGCCAGCCGAGCACCACCTGACCTTCATCCTTGATGGCGCGTTCAATTTCATATTCGCAGGCGAGGCGTGATGCCGGTTCACGCGGCAGGAAGATCATGCCGATACCGTACTCGCCGGGGGGCGGCAGTTTGACGCCCTGCTTGTCCATTTCCTCGCGGAAAAACGCGTCGGGAATCTGGATCAGGATGCCGGCACCGTCCGATGCTTTAGGATCCGCGCCGACCGCACCGCGGTGCGTCAGGTTGCAGAGGATGGTTAATCCTTGCTCGATGATGTCGTGGCTTTTCTTGCCTTTGATGTTGGCAATAAAACCGACGCCGCACGCATCGTGCTCGTGCGCGCCATCGTAAAGACCTTGGGGTTCCGGCAAATTCGGGTGTGACATCGTGAGCCTCGTCAAAAACACTTTGAAAATCAACAACTTGCAACTATTCTTGTTGCGTCGCCACAAGCCGGGATTGTCAAAACGCGAAAAACGGAGTGAAACCCTGTGAGTCTACCGTTATCAAGGGGTTAGCTCAACCGGTAGCGGCAATCAGCCCGCGAGAAAATCTCAGCTGACGTCGATGGAAAACAGGCGTCGATGTTCGACGATGGCGTAGCGGTCCGTCATGCCGGCGATGTAGTCGGCAATGGCGCGCGGGGTGTCGGTCTCGGCGCGGGTCTGGAATTCCGGCGGCAGCAGGCCGGGTTCGGCCAGAAAGGCCTGGAACAGGTCGGTAATGATGCGGCGGGCCTTGCTGCTCATCCGCGATACCCGGTAATGCCGGTACAGGTTGCTGCGAAGAAACTGTTTTAATTCAATCTGTTCCTGCTGGATCCGCTGTGAAAAGCGGATCATCGGCGGCGCCTTGCGCACATCATCCACGGAAGCGGGGGCGTGTGCGCGGATGCTTGCGGCGCTTTGTCGGATCAGGTCGGTCACCAAGGTGTCGATCATCCGGCGCACCGTCTCGTGGACCAGCCGGCGGCCTTCGATTTTCGGGTAGGCTTTCAGCGCCGCACGCATATGGCGGCGGAAAATCCCAACTGTCGCCAACTGCTCCATCTCCAGCAGGCCCGAGCGCAGGCCGTCATCGACATCATGGTTGTTATAGGCGATTTCATCGGCGAGATTGGCGATCTGGGCTTCAAGTCCCGGCCGTTGCCGGCGGATGAAACGTTCACCGACATCGCCCAGCAGCCGCGCATTTTTCAGCGAGCAGTGCTTGAGGATGCCTTCGCGGGTTTCAAACGTGAGATTCAATCCGTCGAAAGCGCCGTAACGCTGCTCCAGTACATCAACAACCCGCAGCGACTGCAGGTTGTGTTCGAATCCGCCATAAGGCTTCATGCAATCGTTGAGCGCATCCTGGCCGCTGTGGCCGAAGGGTGTGTGGCCGAGGTCATGTGCCAGCGTGATGGCCTCGGTGAGGTCTTCACTCAGCGACAGATGGCGCGCAACCGAGCGGCCGATCTGCGCCACTTCGAGGCTGTGCGTGAGTCGGGTGCGGAACAGATCGCCTTCATGATTCACGAAAACCTGGGTCTTGTATTCAAGACGGCGGAATCCGGTGGAATGAATGATGCGGTCGCGGTCGCGCTGGTATTCGCTGCGTCCGCGTGGCGGCGCTTCCCGGAATCGGCGTCCGCGTGAAGATTCGGTGTGAGCGGCGTATGGCGCGAGTTCAGACATCATCAACCCCCTCCCCGCCGAGGACGATGGCCAGCGTTTCAGCGGGAACGGCAGCGCTGACAAACGCCCCACCGATTTTTTTCAGCAACACGAAACGGATTTTTCCGCCTTCGACTTTTTTGTCGTGCCCCATCAGTTCCAGGTAACGCTCAACACCCAGACGAGGTCCGCGTACCGGCAATCCGGCACGTTGCAGCAGTTTCACTGTGCGCGAAACACAGCTTTCATCGACCAGCCCCATCCGCTGCGAGACCCGTGCGGCGATCACCATGCCTGCGGCAACAGCTTCGCCGTGCAGCCACTGGCCGTAGCCCAGACCGGATTCGATGGCATGTCCGAAGGTGTGTCCGAAGTTGAGCAATGCGCGGACACCCTCTTCGCGTTCATCCGCCGCCACAACTGTTGCCTTGTTGCGGCAGGACACGTGGATGGCATGAGCCAGTGCCGCGGGTTCACGCGCCAGCAGCTGATCCATATGGGATTCCAGCCATTCAAAAAACACGGCATCACCGATTAATCCGTATTTGATGATTTCCGCCAGACCTGCGGCCAGTTCCCGTTGCGGCAGCGTCTTGAGGGTATCGGTGTCGGCAATCACCGCACGCGGCTGATAAAAAGCGCCGATCATGTTTTTGCCCAGCGGGTGATTGATCGCGGTTTTTCCGCCGACCGAAGAATCCACCTGGGCCAGCAATGTGGTCGGAATCTGTATGAAGGGAGCGCCGCGCTGAAAGGTCGCCGCGGCGAAGCCGACGAGATCACCGATCACGCCGCCACCCAGCGCGATCAATGTCGTTTTACGCTCGGCATGATTCTTCAGCAGTGCATCAAACACCAGATTCAGGGTCTGCCAGTTTTTGTGTTCCTCACCGTCCGGCAGCAATATGGTATCCACGGCAATCTGTTGTCCGGCAATCGCTGATTTGAGCTTTTCCAGATACAGCGGACCGACCACGGTGTTGGTGATGATCACGGCTTTACGCTGCGGCAGATGGGCCGCTACCAAATTGGCTTGATCGAGAAGCCCGGGACCGATATGTATCGGATAACCGCGATCGGCAAGATCAACGTGCAGTGTGCTGTGTTTGTTCATGACGGGGTTTGCTCCGCTGTCTGTTGCGGGCCGTTGGTATTGCCATCCGTCAACAGTTGCTGAATCTTTGAGGTCAGGTGCGCCACGCTTTGTGATCCGGTATCGACAATCAGATCAGCCACTTCCCGGTACAGCGGATCACGTTGCTCGTGCAGCGTCCGCAGTTTGCCCAGCGGGTCCGCCGTCTGCAGCAGCGGGCGGTTGCGATCCCTGCGGGTGCGCCGCCACAGATCTTCAGGCGCCGCGCGCAGGTAAATGACCCGGCCGCGGCTTTTGAGAAAACGGCGATTGGCTTCTGCAATTACGGCGCCGCCGCCTGTTGCCAGTACGATGCCGTTCATCGCGCTCAGCTGCTCGATCATTTTTCCTTCGCGGACGCGGAATCCAGCTTCGCCCTCGATCTCGAAAATCACCGGGATTTTTACGCCGGTCATCCGTTCGATCTCGGCATCGGCGTCAAAAAATTCCATGTTCAGGCGGCGGGCCAGCATGCGGCCGACCGATGTTTTGCCTGCGCCCATCAGGCCGACCAGGAAAATATTGCCGGGGCCCGTTGCGTTTTCGACCGGATTTTGGTTGCTGGACATAATGAGCTGATTTTAGCCGAAGCGGTGCAATGCCCGTATTGCAAATGCCAATAAAAAGGGCGGCGCGTTGCGCCGCCCCTTGAATCATCCGGAAAACGGATTAACGCAGTGTCGCGGCGTCTTTCAGGACTTTTGGTGAGATGAATATCAGCAGCTCGCGACGGTCATCCACACGCTGGTTGTTTTTGAACAGGAAGCCGACAAAGGGCAGGTCGCCGAGAACCGGCACCTTGTTGGTCGTCGAACGTTCGTCCTGGGTGTAGATGCCGCCGATGACGACCGTGCCTCCGTTTTCAACCAGGACTTCGGTCGCCACCTGTTTGGTGTCGATGGACGGGCCCGACAGCGTATTGGTGCCGACGCTATCCTTGTTCACTTTCAGGTTCATGATCACGTTGTCATCCGGCGTGATCTGCGGCTTCACTTTCAGCGACAGCGTGGCCTTGCGAAAGGCAACGCTGGTGGCACCGCTGGACGTAGCCTGCTGGTAAGGAATCTCCGTGCCCTGTTCGATCGTGGCTTCAACCTTGTCGGCCGTGATCACGCGCGGACTCGAGATGATCTTGCCTTTACCGTCTGCCTGCAGCGCGGACAGTTCCAGGTTCAGGAACCTGGTGCTCTTGTCGTTGAACAGCAGGAAGGAGAACACGCCGGGATTGGCGCCCGAAAGGCCCTGCGCCGGCAGGTTGACGAACAGCGCGTCGTTGAAAGTTCTCGCGGTCGTGGACTGACCTGAGGTAGAGGCGGTGGCGTTGGTGCTGCCGCCGATCAAGGCATTGGTGCCGCCGCCGTTACCCAGGCGGAAACCCTGGCCGGTGGTGTCATTAAAGCCCAGACGGGCGCCGATATTGCGGCTGAAGGTATCGTTTGCTTCAACGATGCGCGATTCGATCATCACTTGACGGACCGGGACGTCGATCTGTTTCAGAAGCTTCCGGACTTCCTCTAGTCGCGATGGCGTGTCCTGCACGAACACCGTATTGGAGCGCACGTCGACCACGGCACTGCCGCGCTTCGACAGGATCCGCTGCTTGGGATCCGATAGCAGCGTCTGGAATTCGGCCGCCTTCTGATAGTTGACCTGAATGCTTTCGGTGCGCAGGGGTTCCAGATCGGCGATCTGCGAACGCGCTTCCAATGCGAGCTTTTCACGCGTGGCCAACTCGTCGCGCGGTGCGATCCACACCACGTTGCCGGTCTTGCGCATGTCGAGGCCTTTGCTCTGGAGGATGATGTCCAGGGCCTGATCCCAGGGTACGTCTTTGAGACGCAGGGTCAGGCTGCCGCCGACAGTGTCGCTGGTGATGACATTGAGGCCGGTAAAGTCGGCGATGACCTGCAGCACGGCACGAACCTCGACGTTCTGGAAATTGAGCGACAGTTTTTCGCCGGTGAAGCCGGGCTGAACCAGCCGGTTGCCGTCATCAACGACTTTTTTGACTTCGATGATGAAGCGGTTGTCCGTCTGGTAAGCCGAGTGCTCCCAGGCGCCGCGCGGCGTGATGACCATTCGCGTGCCGTTGCCCTGTGCGTAGGTTTCGATGCTTTCAACCGGAGTGCCGAAATCAACAACATCCAGGCGGCGGGTGAGATTTTTCGGAACGGCGGTGTTAAGGAAGTCGATGATCAGGGAACGGCCTTGCGTGCGCAGGTCGATGCCGACCTGGTTGTCGGACAGATCAACCAAGACGCGACCTTCACCGGTGCTGCCGCGGCGGAAATCAACGTCGCGAAGGCTGTGTTTGCCGTCGCTCGGTTTGACCTGTGCAAAAGTCTGCGAGGCCGGTGCTGGCGTTGTGCCCGCAGCCGAGGATCCGCCCAAGGTCACCAGAACGGTGTTGCCCTCGATCCTGGCGTCGTAGCCCAGCTGCTTTGAAGTTTCAAGAACCAGACGTGAACGGTCACCGGCCTGGACAATATTGATCCGGCGGACGTCGCCTTGGCCGATTTCATGGGTGGTTTTACCCGAGCCGTTGGTGGTTCCCGGGAAATCGAAAGCGATTCGCGGCGGGTTGTTCACCACGAAGCTGGGCGGAGTGCTGGCGGGGGCGCCTTTCAGCGTGATTTTCACGAGCGTCGAGCCGCCCTGTTGCGCTGAAACGTTGACGGTTTCGATGCTGTTCTGGGCATAAGCCGAGGCAGCGGCGAAGGCAAACCCTGCCGCTACAGTCAGTTTCGAAACCCGAGCAATGAATTTGAAAAGCTGAATCATTTGGAGCCTCCCTGTTCTTGCAGCAACAGCGCCTGTTCCTTTTCTTCCCAGTTGCCGCCGCTGTCCTGAACAATTTCTTTCAGTTTGATATCTGTTTCCGAGATACCGACGATGCGCCCGAAGTTCTGGCCCAGATAATTACCCGGGCGCACACGGTAAAGAGCGCTGTCCGGTGCCTTAACCAGCGCAAATATCTTATCTTTCTGCTGCAGCGTGCCGACCATTTTCAGGTTTTCCAGCGGGAAGGCTTCCAGAGCCTCGCGCGGACGGTTGAAGTCCGGCTGCAGTCCACCTTTGGACGTCGATTTCGGTGGTTCGATTTTTCTCGGCTTGAACGGATCCGTCAGATCGTAGGCGTTGTAGGCAAAAGGCTCATACGGTTTGACTTCAGGCAGCGGCTGAATCCGGCCGCCCGGCAATTTGTCCGATTCCTTGACGAATTGACGCAGATCCGAATGCTCCTCATTACTGCAGCCGGCAAGCAAAGCGGCACAGCCCAGAACTGCAATCAGGATTTTAAGGTTCATTTTTTCGCTCCCGCTGCCGGTTTGGTCGCGGCTTTGCGTGCCGCTGCCACTTCGCCGTCGTCCAGGTAGCGGAAGGTTTTCGCAACGGCATCCAGCGTCAGCCCATCCTTGCCGGAGGCCAGCGAAATATCGTTCAGCGTAACAATGCGCGAGAGCCTGCCGATGTCACTGGCAAAGGCACCCAGGTCGTGATAATTACCAGTTACCCGCACGGTGATTGGCAGCTCGGCATAAAAGTCGCCGGTGATTTCGTTTGCGGCCGGGCGAAACAGTTCGAACTGCAGTCCGCGGCCGAGACCTGCCTGGTTGATATCGGTCAGCAGCGCATCCATTTCGGATTTGCCCGGCAACTGTTTCAGCAGTGCGCCGAACTGCGACTCGATGTCCACCAGTTGTTTGCGGTAGGCCGGCAGGTCAATGGCCTGTTTCTTTTTATCGAGAAACGTCGTGCGGAGCTGTTCTTCCTTGGCTTTTTCGCCGTCAATGCGCGTCAGCTGGTCCTGCCAGTCAAACCAGTAGCTGGCACCAACCAGTGCGATCAGCAACAGCAGAAGAACGCCGAGTTTGGGCAGGATCGGCCAGCTGCCGATCTTGTTGGGGTCCAGCTTTTTGAGTTCGTCGAGAGTCATGATTTAGCCCCTCTTCCCGGCTTTCTTGTCGGTGGGCTCGGTGTTGCGCGTGATTTCGATGTTCATCGTGAACTCGTTGAGACGCTGGCCGCCGGTCGCTACCGATTTGATTTCCACCAGATTGGCTTTCTGCAAGTACTGGGAGCCTTCGAGGTTGCGCATCAGTGTTGATACGCGGGCTTGAGACTGGGTGTAACCGGAAATCGTGACTTTTGCGCCCTGCTGCTTGATGGTTTTCAGATACATGCCATCGGGCAGCTGACGAACCAGCTGATCCAGCAGGTGAACGACTTCAGCCCGGTTGCTCTGCAGCGTTTCGACCACCTGTTTGCGTTTCAGCAGGGCGGCAATCTGTTCCTTGAGCTTTTTGATCTCGGCGATTTCCTTGTCGATCTTGACGATCTCGCCTTCAAGATATTTGTTCCGCGCCTGCTGATTGGAAAGCGCGCTTTCCAGATAGGTGTGTCCGCCGAACCAGATCGTGGCGCCGATGGCCACGACCACACCCAGCATGACAAAAAAATGCTGTTGCTGCTGCGTGCGCCGCATCTCGCGATGCGGCAGCAGATTGATGCGGGCGGTCATTTGTCGAATCTCCTCATCGCGAGGCCGCAGGCCACCATCAGCGAAGGGGCGTCATGTTCCAGGTTTTTGCGCCGTATGTGAGCCGACATGCCCATGTTCGCGAACGGATTGGCCACTGTGGTTTCTACCTGCGCGCGTTTGGCTACGGCTTCTGCAATGCCGGGAATTGCCGCGCAGCCGCCGCAAAGGACGATGTGGTCAACCTTGTTGTATTGCGTCGACGAGAAGAAAAACTGAATGCCGCGGGCAATTTCGAGACCGAGGGTATCGAGGAAAGGCAGCAGTACTTCGGATCCGTAGTTCTCAGGCAATCCGCCGGCCCGCTTCGCCGCTTCGGCTTCCTCGGAAGAAAGCCCGAATTTGTTCTGGATTTCCTGGGTCAGCTGTCCGCCGCCGAACGGCTGTTCGCGCATGTAGACCGACTGGTCGTTGCGCAGAACATTGACGGTCATTGTCGAGGCGCCGATATCGACGATTGCAATATTCAGGTCGCGACCGCGCTCTGGCATCGTTGCTTCAATCAGCTCAAACGCCGACTGTGCCGCAAACAGGTCCACATCCATGACCATGGCTTTCAGTCCGGCGCCTTCAGCGACGGCGATACGGTCATCAATCTTGTCTTTACGGGAGGCGGCGATCAGTACTTCGACGTCTTCAGGGCTGTTCGGTGCGGGGCCGACCACCTGGTAGTCGAGGTTAACCTCGTCCAGCGAAAAGGGGATGTACTGATTGGCTTCGGTTTCCACCTGCAGACCGAGATCGTCATCGGACTGTCCGGTGGGAACGAGAATTTTCTTGCTGATGACCGCCGCATTGGGCAGCGCCAGCGCGAGGTTCTTGAGGTTACTGCCCAGGCGCTTGTGACAGCGCTTGACGGCTTCGATCACGGCATCCAGGTTATTGATATTGCCCTCGACCACCGATTCCGTGGGCAGCGGTTCAATGGCGTACCGTTCGAGACGGTAGGCACCTTTGCCTGCATCGATGATCTCGACCATCTTGACGGCCGATGAACTGATGTCTGCGCCAATCAACGGCGGCATCTTGGGCTTGAACAAAGCCTCAATGGCGTCGAAGTTAAGGCTGAATTTTCCTTTGGCCATAGGGTATTAGGGGCAACTCCCAGAATTTACTTTAAGTAATAACGGCAACCATTTATTCAATAATGCATTTTGGCCGCATTTCTTTTGCACTTTGTTCCGCCTATAATGCAGCCACTTTAACGTTACTGTGCAGTATATTTGCAGTACAAGCAATAAGATTTTGCATTAGGTGTGGTGCGTAACCCACAGATTAATTTGACTTTTTTCACATTTCTGATTTTCCACTAGATGTCAGTCCGTTGGTGGGCTTTCCCACTATTACTGGTGTTTTTGCTTGCTTCAGCAGGCATTTTGGTCGTCGGATTTGCGGCTGCGCTGATCTATCCGACGCTGCCGACGCTCGAGGTCTTGACCGATTATCGGCCGAAAATCCCGCTCCGGGTCTTCAGCGCGGACGGCAAACTGATCGGCGAGTTCGGCGAAGAGCGTCGCGCCGTGGTCAAATTGGAACAGGTGCCGAAAACGCTGGTCAACGCCATCGTCGCTGCTGAAGACGAGCGTTTTTACCAGCACGGCGGCGTGGATTACCTGGGCGTAGCACGGGCTGCGCTGTCCAATTTCACTTCCGGTGGTGCCAAACAGGGCGCGTCGACGATCACCATGCAGGTCGCACGCAATTTTTTCCTGTCCAAGGAAAAAACGCTGACCCGAAAATTCAATGAAATGCTGCTGGCGTTCAAGATTGAATCCAATCTGAGCAAACAGCAGATCATCGAGCTCTATATCAACCAGATTTATCTGGGGCAACGCGCTTACGGTTTTGCGTCAGCCGCACAGACTTATTACGGCCGGCCGCTGGCCGAACTGTCGATTGCCCAGCAGGCCATGCTCGCCGGCCTGCCCAAGGCGCCCTCGCGGTTTAATCCGATCGCGAATCCTTCGCGCGCCAAATTGCGCCAGCAGTATGTATTGCGCCGGATGCGTGAGCTCGGAATGATCACTCCCGAGCAGTTGGCCAATGCCGACAAGGAGCCTGTGGTAATACGGCAGGCGGCGAATGAATTTCAGGCCCATGCCGAATATTTCGCCGAAATGGTGCGGGCGCAGATGTTTGAGCGCTATGGCGAAGACACCTATACCCACGGTTTCAAGGTGTACACGACCCTGTTGTCGGAGCATCAGCGAGCGGCATATGAGGCCTTGCGCAAGGGCGTGCTGGATTACGACCGCCGTCACGGTTATCGCGGCCCCGAAGCTTATGTCGAACTTGCCGGTGAACTGACCAACGAAAAACTGGAAGACGCGTTGCAGGATGCGCCCGACAGCGACGACATGTATCCGGCGCTGGTGCTGGAGGCCGGGCCCAGGCTGGTCAAGGTTTACCGTTCCGGCGGCGAGCGTATTGCCATCGCCGAGGACGGGCTGAAGTTTGCGGCGCGACTGCTTGGCGACAATGTCCCGGCGACCCAGCGCATCCGTCGCGGCGCGATCATCCGTATTGCCAAGGATGAAAAAGGTCGCTGGCAGATTGTGCAGCTGCCCCAGGTTGAATCCGCGCTGGTATCGGCGGATCCGCGCACCGGCGCCATCCGCGCGCTGATCGGCGGATTTGATTTCAACCGCAACCAGTACAACCACGTGACCCAGGCTTTGCGCCAGCCCGGCTCGAGTTTCAAGCCCTTCATTTATTCAGCGGCGCTGGAGAAAGGCTTCACCGCGGCGACAGTGATCAATGATGCGCCGCTGACTTTTACCGCGGCGCAGACCGGCTCGGAACCCTGGGAGCCGAAGAACTACGACGGCAAATTCGAAGGTCCGATGCGTTTGCGTGCGGCACTAGCCAAATCCAAAAACCTGGTTTCCGTGCGCCTTCTGCAGGCCATCACGCCGCAGTATGCGCAGGACTACATCTCGCGCTTCGGTTTTGATCCCAAACTCCACCCGCCCTATCTGACCATGGCGCTGGGGGCGGGTAACGTGACGCCGATGCAGATGCTGGGCGCTTACTCGGCCTTCGCCAATGGCGGTTACAAAATTGCGCCCTACTACATTGACCGGATCGAGGACGACAAGGGCAAGGTGCTGCTGGCCAATCAGCCGGTTGTTGCAGGCGAATCCGCCGAACGCGTTATTGATGCGCGCAACGCCTTCGTCATGTCGAGTCTGATGCGTGATGTGGTGCGCATGGGTACTGCGACCAAGGCGATGCGCCTCAAACGCAACGATCTCGCCGGTAAGACCGGTACCACCAATGAATTTGTCGATGCCTGGTTTGCCGGATTCCAGCCGACGCTGGTGGCCATTGCGTGGATGGGGTTCGACCAGCCGAAAACGCTCGGACGCAACGAAACCGGCGGCAGTGCCGCACTGCCGATCTGGATCGATTACATGAGTGTTGCACTGAAAAACGTTCCGGAAGAAGCCTTCACCCCGCCGCCGGGTGTGATTGTCATGTCGGTCAATGCCGAAACGGGTCTGCGCGCACCGGAAGGTTCCGGCATCAGCGAATATTTCTACCAGGAATTCCCGGCGCCTTCGACCGATGGCGCCGCTGCCGGCGGTGAAAAACTGCCGGATGACGCGAGAAACCAGCTGTTTTAGACGGAACACGGCAGCCCACCATCAGGCGGCTTGACGATCGCCGCGGATTTCCCGAAGCTCTTATCATCATCGCAGTGCACGGCAGGACGGGTCTGTCGCGACGCGACGCGGTGCGGCAAGGAGCACGGTATGTCGAGAGAGCGGGGCCGGGACGATGCGCGCAGCGCCATTGCGGTACAGGCTGCGCGCCTGATGGCCCAGGATGGCATCGAGGATTACGCGATGGCCAAACGCAAGGCCGCCCGGCAGCTAGGTATGCACGATACGCGGCGCCTGCCCAACAATGCCGAAATCGATGCCGCGCTGCGCGAATACCAGGTTATTTACCAACCGGATGACCAGCGTCAGCGCACGCAACTGTTGCGCGCGCAGGCGATTGACATCATGCGCGAACTCGCGGATTTCAATCCGCACCTGACGGGATCAGTACTGTCGGGAATCGCCGGTCCGTACGCCACCATTCATCTGCAGCTCTATACCGACAGCGCCAAAGCAGTCGAAATGTTTTTATTGGGTCGCGGTCTGTCCTATCGCACCGGGCAGACCCGGCTTTATGCCAGCGGCGAACCGCGAGCGCTGCCAGTGTTCACCATCGAGGACGACGTTACGGAAATCGAAATGACCGTCCTGGAAACCCGCGATCTGCGGGCGCCGGTGCGTGCGACGGCCGAAGGTCGTGTGATCGAGCGTGCGAAATTGCCGGCGGTCGAGGCTTTGCTCGACGCCTAGCCGCGGTCTTCGGCAAGCCAGCGCGCCGCATCGAGCGCGTAATAAGTAAGAATGCCGTCGGCACCAGCACGCTTGAACGCAAGCAGCGCTTCCATCGCGCATTTTTTTTCATCCAGCCAGCCCTTGCCAGCGGCGGCCTTCAGCATCGCGTATTCACCGCTGACCTGATACACATAGGTCGGCGCCTTGTATTCATCTTTGACGCGGCGGACGATGTCCAGATAGGGCATGCCCGGTTTGACCATCACCATGTCGGCGCCTTCCTGCAGATCGAGGCCGACTTCCCAAAGCGCCTCATCGCTGTTCGCGGGATCCATCTGGTAATTGCGCTTGTCGCTTTTGCCGAGTTGCTTGCCGGAGCCAACGGCATCGCGGAACGGCCCGTAAAAGCCGGAAGCATATTTGGCGGAATACGCCATTATCCGCGTGTGGATGTATTTTTTCGCATCGAGCGCCGTGCGGATGGCGCCGATGCGGCCGTCCATCATGTCGGAAGGCGCAACAATATCCACGCCGGCGGCAGCGCAAACCAGCGACTGCTTCTGTAGCACCGTGATGGTTTCGTCGTTCAGCACATAACCCGCGGCATTGATGACGCCATCCTGACCATGCGTGGTGTAGGGGTCCAATGCGACGTCGGTGATCACCCCCAGTTCCGGCAGCCGCTTTTTCAATGCAGCCACCGCACGCGGTATCAGACCTTTGGGATTTGCGGCTTCGCGGCCATCGGCGGTTTTCAGCGATCGTTCAATCGCAGGAAACAGTGCGATGGCCGGAATGCCGGCGCGCAATGCGGTTTCCGCGGAACGCAGCAGTTGATCAACTGTATAACGCTTGACGCCCGGCATGGAATCCACGGGCACGGTGCGGTTTTTACCGTCGATGATGAACAACGGATAGATCAGATCATCCGTCGTGAGGCGGTATTCACGCATCAGGCGACGGGAAAATTCATCTTTGCGCATGCGGCGCATGCGCACAGCAGGAAATCGGCCTAGTGGCAACATGGGGCTAACACCTCGGTAATACGAGGGATTTTTGATGTGTCCAGCGGACGGGAACTATTCATGATTATAGTCGTCTGATACAACAGATGGCTTCGGCTGTCGCCCGTTTCTCCTCCCTGAGCGGGCGCCTTAATTCTAGTTAAGGCTCTTCGCCCCCGGTTTACTCCCCTTTACCGGGGGCTTTTTATTTCTTCAGCCAGCGCGCAACCACGGCTTGGGCCTGCTTGACGCCGGTCTTGTTGGCGCCCGAAAAAATCTGCGCGGTGGCTTCGCCGGGATACTGCTTAAGCTCTTCTTCGGTCCGCTGTAAAACGACCGTGGATTCCTGGCGTGTGAGTTTGTCCGATTTGGTCAGGAGGATGTGCACGGCCTTGCCGGTCGGCGCCAGCCAATCGAGCATCTGCCAGTCCAGTGGTTTGAGGCCGTGGCGAGCATCAACAACAATAACCAATAAAATCAATGAATTGCGATTTATAATGTAAGTGCTTATTAACGCATCCCAACGCTCCTGCTCCGGCTTCGGCACTTTGGCATAACCATAGCCCGGCAGATCGACCAGCGAGCAATGATTGCCCATGTCGAAAAAATTGATGGCCTGGGTGCGGCCCGGTGTTTTGCTGACAAAGGCCAGTTTGCGTCGATTCGCCAGCGCATTGATGGCCGTGGATTTACCGGCGTTGGAGCGACCGGCAAAGGCAACTTCCGCACCGACATCCGGCGGCATGTCAGTGATCTGGTGTACAGCGTATCGAAACTCGAGTTGTGAGAACAAGGACAAGCGGTTTTCCTCATGGCCTTGGGGAGTCGGCCGGGCAAAATGCTATAGAATACAAGCCTTTTCTTCCGACCGTGGGATTAAGGAGTACGCAATGGTTCACCGCCGCATCAATCGCCAACTGAAAACCGTGCGGATCTGGACCGCAGTGGCAGTGGCGCTCGTCGCGCCGGCCGCTCTGGCACAGGGCGTCATCAAGGGTGATCCGGCCAAAGCCCAGACCATCGTGACCCAGGCCTGCGTGGCCTGTCATGCCGCGGACGGCAACAGCGCGATCCCGGCCAATCCTGTTCTGGCTGGACAGCACCCGGAATATACCTACAAGCAGCTGCGCAACTTCAAATCGCAGGGCGGCAAGCCCGCTGAGCGCAACAACGGCGTCATGGCTGGCATGGTGGCCAACCTGTCCGATGACGACATGAAAAATCTCGCCGCCTACTTCGCGTCGCAGAAATCAAAATCGCGCGCAGCGCGTGATGCCGCCCTCGCCAAACAGGGTGAAGCCATATACCGCGGCGGCATCCAGGCCAAGGGTGTTGCCGCTTGCGCCTCCTGCCACGCGCCGAACGGCGCCGGCATGCCGGCCCAGTTTCCCCGCGTCGCCGGCCAGCACGCCGAATACACCTCGGCCCAGTTGACGGCATTCCGCGCCGGCCAGCGCGCCAATGACCCGGCGCAGATGATGCGCATGATCGCGGCCAAAATGAGCGATCAGGAAATCAAGGCTGTTTCCGAATATATCGCCGGCTTGCGCTGAAACTTCAGCCCGCTTTGCGCTGACCAAGGGAGGCTGACCCAGTCTCCCTTTTTTATCGGTAATTCATGACCCGGCACTCCACCGCCCGCGCCATTTACGACCTGTTGTCGTCAATGCGCTTTGCCGTCAGCCTACTGACCATACTGGCCATTGCTTCCGTCGTTGGCACCGTGCTCAAACAGGCGGAGCCTTACGCCAATTACATTTCCCAGTTCGGGCCGTTCTGGTTCCCGGTATTCGAGGCACTGGGTCTTTACGACGTCTATCACGCGGCCTGGTTTCTGGCGATTCTGGGTTTTCTGGTGCTGTCGACCAGCCTGTGCATTTTCCGCAACGGTCCGGCGATGCTTCGCGAAATGCGCAATTTCCGCGAACAGGCGACCGAACGTTCCTTGCAGCACATCCATCATCGCGCGGAATATGATTTCACCGCGGCGCCTGCAACCGTCATCGAGCGCGTAACGCAATATCTGCATTCACAGGGTTTCCGCTTCCGGACGGTCGCGCGCGGCGAATCCGTTGCTGATACGCTGATCGCCGCCAAAGCCGGCAGTTACCACCGCGCGGGTTATCTGCTCGCACACAGCGGCATTGTGATGATCTGCATCGGCGGGCTGCTGGACGGCAATATTCCCTTGAAGCTTCTGCAGCTCAGCGGGCAAAAAGTGGTCGAAACCCGCGACATTCCACAAAGCAAGGTACCGCCGGAAAGCCGGCTGTCGCCGTCCAACCTGTCATTCCGCGGCAACGTCAATATTCCGGAAGGCAGCAGCGCCAGCGTGATTTTCATGAACATGGCCGACGGATATTTCGTGCAGGACCTGCCGTTCACGATTGCGCTGGACAAGTTCCACATCGAACATTATTCGACCGGACAGCCCAAGGATTTCGCCAGCGACATCGTGGTCATCGATCGAGAAACCGGCGAACGCTTCGAGCGCACGGTGCGCGTCAACTATCCCTTCATCCACAAGGGCGTTGCGATCTACCAGGCCAGTTTTACCGACGGCGGCACGCGCATGCAGCTGAAAGGGTGGCCGCTGCTGTCGCCGCGGGCAGTTCCCTTCGATATTGCCGGCGCGGTCAACAAAACCACCAGCATCAAAAGCGGCGACAGCGAAATCCGACTTGAGCTGTCCGACTTCCGCGCCTTCAATATTGAAGATCTGGCGGCGAACGATGACGGTTCACGAGTGGAGACTGCCAGCGTTTCCAAAAAGGTCATGGGTCAGCTGGGCTCCGCCGCGGCGGATCAGTCGAAAAAAGATCTGCGCAATGTCGGACCGAGTTTCCAGTACCGGTTGCGCGATGCACAGGGCCAGGCCCGTGAATTCAGCAATTACATGCTGCCGCTGCTGCTGGACGGGGCCTGGTATCTGCTGACGGGCGTGCGCGCCACGCCCAATGAGAGCTTCCGCTACATGCGCTTGCCGCTGGACGCCGATGGCAGCGTCGACAGTCATATGCGCTTGCGCGCGCTGCTGCTGGATGAGCGGGTGTGGCCTGAAATCGCCCGCCGATTTGCGCGCAACGCGGTTGCCGGATCCGCGGTCTCCGCACAGCTGCGCGGGCGCCTGACCGAAAGCGCGGAACGGGTACTGCAACTGTTTGCGGTGCGCGGTCTGGATTCGGTGGTGCAATTTCTGGAAAAAGCCATTCCGGTGGCGGATCGCGAAAAAGCGGCAGATGCCTATATCAAAGTACTGGAAGGGGTGGCGCTGGAAGCGCTGCAGTTGTCGCGCGAGCGTGCGAAGCTGCCGCCGGCGCCGTTTGACGAGCAGACCCTGCGGCTGGTGCGCGACAGTCTGATTTCAATCAGCGACAGTTATTTCTACGGCGCGCCGGTTTATCTGCAGCTCTTGCAATACGAAGAGGTCAAGGCGTCCGGACTGCAACTGACCCGCTCCCCCGGCAAGAATATTGTTTATGGCGGCTCTCTGCTGCTGGTGCTGGGCGTGTTCGCGATGCTGTATATCCGAGAACGCCGCCTGTGGGTGCTGGTCAAACCGGCGCAGGGTCGCGTGCTGCTGGCAATGGCCACCAACCGGCAGACCCTCGAAAACGAACGGGAATTTGAACGTCACCAGGCGGCCTTCGCGGACGCCGTGAAAGGCTGAATCATGGAACTGACCCGGAATCTTCCGCAATTACAATCCTTGCTGTGCCGGCTTTCCCCGCTGGACTGGCTGTATGCCGTCGCCCTCGCCGCCGGGGGGGTCTATGCGCTCAGGCTGTATGGCGGTTACATGGATGTTTATGAAAAAGCCATTCTTGCCGGCACGGCATTGTCGATGGCCGGACTGGGTTGGCACTGGAAGGCCGTGCGGATGCTGATGGCTGTCATCATCGGCGTCAGTCTATGGAGTATCTCGCTGTATCAGGGAGATCTTGCCCGCGCCGATCAGGCCTTCCTGCTCAAGTACCTGATCTCCAGCCAGACCGCGATCATGTGGATGTGTTTTCTGTTTGCGATGGCCGGTGTTGCCTACTGGGCCGGACTGCTGGCGCGTGCCGATGGTGTAACGCAGGCCGCCACCGGATTGACCTGGAGCGCTACCGCAATGGGTCTGATCGGTCTGCTGGTGCGTTGGTATGAGTCCTATCTGGTCGGCAGCGATGTCGGCCATATTCCGATCAGTAATCTTTACGAGGTGTTCGTGCTGTTCTGCATCATCACCGCGATGCTCTATCTGTATTACGAAGGCCGTTATGCCACGCGCAAGCTGGGCGCCTTCGTGCTGATGATCATTCTTGCCGCGGTGGCCTTCATCCTCTGGTACACCTTTGAGCGCGGCGCACATGAAATCCAGCCGCTGGTGCCGGCGCTGCAATCCTGGTGGATGAAAATCCATGTGCCTGCCAACTTTGTCGGTTACGGCGCCTTTTCAATTGCGGCAATGATCGGCGTGGCTTATCTGCTGTCGTCCAAAGGCATGTTGACCCGCCTGCTGCCGCCGGCAGATGTGATGGATGACGTGATGTACAAGGCGATCGCCATCGGCTTCACGTTTTTCACGATCGCCACCATCCTCGGCGCAATGTGGGCGGCCGAAGCCTGGGGCGGTTACTGGTCATGGGATCCCAAGGAAACCTGGGCGCTGATCGTCTGGCTGAACTACGCCGCGTGGTTGCACATGCGTTTGATCAAGGGCCTGCGCGGCCCTGTGCTGGCGTGGTGGTCGGTGATCGGTTTGCTGGTGACGACCTTTGCTTTCATCGGCGTCAATATGTTCCTGTCCGGACTGCACTCCTACGGAACCTTGTAGGCGCCGGAATGTTCAGGGACTGACCGGGGTTGGCGCGGGCAGTGGCAATCCCCGCGCCGCAGCGGCACGGCGCAGCCGGTCGGGATAATCCGAAATGATGCCGTCGACCCCGAGATCGATCATCCGCAACATGTCCGTTTCTTCATTAACGGTCCACACCACCACTTTCAGGCCGAGTTGCCGGGCTTCGTCCATAGCTGCTGCAGACACATCGCCAAAATAAGGCGACCAGATCGCGCCGCCGGCACTCTGCACCAGCTTCGGCAGTGATCCACCGAACTGGCTGACATGTTTTCCTGCAGTCCATGGCGACGTTGAAGCATTTGCGTGAATATTGTCCTGCCAGGCTTGCTGCGCGGAAAGACAGGCGGTCGCGATCCGCGGCGCTTCCTGCTGCACCAACTGCAGCGTGCGCCAGTCGAAGGACTGGATGGTGACCCGGGATTCGAGTTTTTCAGCGCGTATCAGCGCAATCAGCTTGCCCGCGAATTCCGCCGGCGGCAGCGTGTGTTGCGGATGCGCCGGGGAAATCTTGGTTTCGATATTGAAGCGCACCCGGTCATTACCGGCGCGCCGGGCCAGCGCAAATACGTCCACCAGGCGCGGCATGGGTGTGCTGTCCACCGCCTGCTGCTGTGCAAAACGCTGAGCGTAGTCTGCGCCGGGACGGATGCGGCCAACGTCATAACGCTGCAGCTCGTTGAATGTTAGCGCATGGATCGCTAGATCGTTGCGTTCCAGCCATTGTCCGTCCGGACCGCGGGTGATATCGGGATTCAGTGCCGCATCGTGGCTGACCACCACCACGCCATCTTTTGTGACGGCGACATCGAGTTCCAGCGTAGTGACGCCGAGCGTCAGCGCGTGCGCGAAGGCCGGCGGCGTGTTTTCCGGCAGCAGTCCGCGCGCGCCGCGATGGCCTTGCAGATCGAGCGCCAAGGCCGCACCGGTATTCATCATCAGGCGGCCGTGATGAAAAGGCGGCGCATGCGGCTCACATGTTACTCGCCGGCGGCGAGGAAGGAAGTCAGGCGCCAGCCGTTTTCGCTTTTGCGGAAACAGGCCAGATGTTCGATCGGGCTGCGGATATGTTCTTCAGGGATATAGCCGTCACGGTCCTGCGTCCGGATGCGCACCCATTTCTGCTTGCTGTCGGGGTCCCTGTCATCGACTTCCCAATCCGCAACCCGTACGATGACATGGCCCAGCGTGCCCTGCACGGCAGCGCTGCCTGACGGTCCGCTGCGTACCTCGGTTTGTTTTGCAGTGATTGCCCCGTATCCATGTGGATCAAGATCCTTGGGCCATTGCGGCAAGACATAAGGCGCGCACAGGCTGCGCGGCATATGCTCGTGGCGGTACCAGGCGGCGGCGAGCTGCAGCGCCCGCGGCAGTTCACGCCACAAAGGACTGTTTTCGGCATCGGGTTCCCACTGCCGGATGAATTCTTCCATGCCGCGCGGTCGTTCCAATCCGTTGCGCACATTGCGGTCAACAATGCCGAGCACAAATTTGCGGTCGCGCTGCTGGATGGCTGTCAGCAATCGGTCGCGGAAGCGGATCCATGACAAATCGCTGACAGCTTCATCGCGCGGCACGAAGACGGGATCGGCCTCGGGTGTTGCTGCACCCGCATTCAGGCCCAGTGCGAGCAGCGCGGCACAGCCGGTGTGGATCAACAGGTTTTTGATTAACGACGCAGGCATCGAATTGTGAGACTCTGGGGTTCCGGGGTCCCGGAAGAATGGAGCCGTATCTTAAGCGGCGGCCATGGGCCGCACAACCACGAACTCAGGCGGCAGCTTGTTGTGCGCGCAGCAAATCCACGGCGGCATCGCGCGAATCGATCACGCGTTGTCGGGCAATACGCTCTGCCGCATCACCGTCGCCGTCGTGGATGGCCTGCAGCAAACCCTGCCAGTGACGGACCGATTGTCTGCGGCGGTCTGCCGATGACAGTCCCAGCCGGGTGTAGCGCACGGTCTGCACGGCGAGTGAGCCGAGGATTGTTTGAAGCCGGCGGTTACCGGCGGCTTGCGTCAGCAGACGGTTCAGCCGGGTGACGGTTTCAATGTATTCATCGCCGTTGCCGGGCAGCTCGGCAGCCTGGACCAGGCGCCGGATGTCCTCTTCGATCAGCGGCAGCAGGGCATCGCGTTGCGGGCTTTCGGCGATCAGCCGGTCGCGCAGGCCGTTGAGCATGGCGCGGATATCGAAGATTTCGTTGACCTCTTCAATGGTCGGATTGGTGACCTGGGCGCCGCGCCGGGCGAGGATGATGACCAGCCCTTCTTTTTCCAGCAGCCGCAGCGCTTCGCGCACCGGTCCGCGGCTGACTTCGAATTCCGCTGCCACCGCCTGTTCCATGATGCGCTGCCCGGGCGCATAGGCGCCGGACACGATGCGCGCAGACAGCTGATTCGCAATCTGCTCGGGTAGCGATTGCGTCAGGGGCGCGTCGATCCGTAGCTGCATCACCAAATCGTTGGTTGCGGGATGGCCTGGGGTGGTCATGATGGATTCCAAGATACGATCACTTTGTAAGATTGTCAACAATCTTCTTGACAACAAAATGAGCCAAGACTAGGATCCCCTATTAAACAGACCGAACCTGAGGAGCACGACCATGGCCCGTATTGAAGTCAAATCCGAAATCACCGGCACCGTCTGGCAGCTCAAAGCCAAGCCCGGTGACAAGGTCGAAGGCGGCGATGTGCTGATCGTCATCGAGTCGATGAAAATGGAAATCCCCGTCATCACCGAAGACGGCGGCACGGTAAAGGAAATTCTGGTCAGGGAAAAAGATCCGGTCTCCGAAGGTCAGGTTGTCGCGATCATCGAAGAGTGAGTCTTGTAGTAAGCGAACACTCAATGATCGAGTGCAAGTGCACGCTTACAAATAACTAACTGTATTTAAACAAGTAATATGAATTCACCAGCATGAGCTGGCAGCCTGAAATCGACGAGCTTCAACGGCGACGCCTGCTGGCGGAGGCCTGCGGTGGCGCGGAAGCCGTGGCCAAACACCACGCCCAGGGCAAGCTGACGGTCCGGGAGCGCGTGGCTGCACTGGCCGATCCGGGGTCGTTTCGCGAGGTCGGCAAACTGGCCGGTAAGGCGACTTATGACGCCGACGGACAACTGAAAAGCTTCGAACCGGCGCCTTATGTGATGGGCCTAGGCTGCATCAACGGGCGCCCGGTCGCCATCGGTGGCGAGGATTACACCATTCGTGCCGGTACCGGTTTCGGCAGCGATCGCCGAAAAGGTGGGCAGGGTGGCTTCATCGAGGACCTCGCTTTTGAGTACAGGATCCCGCTGATCAACCTGATCGACGGTACCGGCGGCACCGTCAACACCGCCAAGCGCAAGGGTTACACCGTCGTTCCCGGTTACGGCCAGGACGGCATCGAACGCTCGGTCGAATTGCTGGGCCAGGTGCCGGTGGTGTCGGCGGTGATGGGTACGACCGCCGGCGGACCCTCGATGCGCGCAATCCTCGCCCACTGGTCGATCATGGTCAAAGGCACCGGCCAGATTTTTGCAGCAGGGCCGCCGGTGGTCGAACGGGCCTTCGGCGAAAAGCTGCACAAGGACGAACTGGGCGGCACCAAGATCGCAGTCGATACTGCCGGCACCATCGATAACGTTGCGGAAAACGAACAGGACTGTTTTGAACAGATCCGCCGCTTCCTGTCATACATGCCGCAAAACGTGTGGGAACTGCCGCCGGTTGAAAACATCGGTGATCCGGTGGACCGCTGCGAAGATGCGCTGGCCAGCATCGTGCCGCGCTCCAACCGCCAGGCCTACAACATGAAAAAACTGGTCGGCATGATCGTCGACCGCGATTCTTTTTTTGAAATCCAGCCGACTTTCGGCAAGGCCGTGATCACCGCGCTGGCGCGGATGAACGGCAAGGTCGTCGGCATCATCGCCAGCAATCCGATGGTCGGCGGCATCATGGACGTCAAGGCGGCGCGCAAGCAAGGCCACTTTGCCGAGCTTTGCGACATGTTCAACATCCCGATCATCCTCTTCGCCGATATTCCGGGCCTGATGGTAGGTCGCGAATCCGAAGCCGATGCCATCCTGCGAGAAGGCGTGCGCACGCGCTATATTCTCGGACAGGTCAAAGTGCCGATGTTCACGGTAATCGTACGCAAATGTTACGGCGTCGCCGGCGGCGGCTTCATTGATCGCGCCGGACTGAATTTCAAGATTGCCTGGCCGTCGGGCGAGTGGGGCTCCTTGCCGGTAGAGGGCGGCGTCAAAGCGGCCTACCGTCGTGAAATCGAAAGCGCGCCGGATCCTGTCGCACGCGAACGGGAAATCGAAGCTGAATTGAAACAGCTGGCCTCACCCTTCCGAACCGCTGAAGCCTTTGCCATTGAAGACCTGATTGATCCGCGCGAGACCCGTCCTTACCTTTGCCAGTTTATCGATGCGATGCAGGGGCGTCTGGCCAGCCAGCTCGGACCCAAGTATCGCGCCGGCGTACGGCCTTGATTTATAACTAATTGTTTTTATTGGATATTTAACATGGCATTCGAAGCATTGCTGCAGGAATATGAAGCCCGCCGCGCCAAGGCGCTGGCCGGTGGCGGTGAAGAGAAATATGCGAAGCGCAGCGCCAAGGGCATCTGGAACGCGCGTCAGCGCATCGACTACCTGATGGATAAGGGTTCGTTTATTGAATCAGGTCTTTTCGGTTCTTCGGGTGTTTATGCCGAACAGGAAGATGAAACGCAGACCGACGGCAAACTCGCCGGCTTCGGCCGCATCGATGGCCGCGATGTCTGTCTGGTGGTCAACGACTTCACGGTGAAGGGGGCATCGACCTCGGCGACCAACAGCAAAAAAATCGGCCACATGAAGCGCACCGCCACCGAGCGCGGCATGCCGCTGGTGCTGATCGGTGAGTCCACCGGTGCGCGCTTGCCGGATGCGATGGGTTCGCGCGGCATGGGCTTGCTGCTCGGTAATGACAACACTCAGTTCCGCCGCATGCGCGAAGTGCCAATGGCTGCTGCCGCTTTCGGACCGTCCTTCGGTTCATCGACCTGGCTGATGTGCCAGTCCGATTTCGCGATCATGCACAAGAGCGCGATCATGGCGGTGTCAAGTCCCGGCCTGGTATCGATGGCGCTGGGTGAAAAAGTCGCCGCTGAAGATCTGGGCGGCTGGCGCCTGCATGCGGAAACCACTGGCCTGATCGACCAGTTTGCCGACACCGAAGAAGAGGTATTCGACCAGATCAAGAAATTTCTCTCGTATATGCCCAGCCATCACCGCGAAGCACCGCCGGATGCGCCGGTGCCGGCGGGTTCAGGCGCCGACATGGCGAAAGTGTTCGATATCCTGCCCGAGAGCCGCACGCAGGTGTACGACATGAAGAAGGTGATCAAGTGCATCGTCGACAAGGATTCGTTGCTCGAAATGAAACCGCGTTTCGGCAAAAGCGCGGTAACGGCGCTGGCGCGCCTCGGCGGCAAATCGGTGGGCATCATCGCCAACAATCCGCTGCATCGCGGCGGCGCGCTGGACGCCGACGCCTGCCGCAAGATTGTTGATTTCATCGTCATGTGCGATTCGTTCAACATCCCCTTCGTGATGCTGGTCGACACCCCGGGGTTCCAGATCGGCACCGAAGCCGAACGCGCCGGCGCACCTGGCAAGATCATGAACTTCATGAACGCGATGACGCTGGTCACCGTGCCGCATATTTCGGTGATCGTGCGCAAGAGCTACGGCCGGGCCTATGTCTGCATGGGTGGCGGCCGCCATTCCGACGAAGTCGGGGCCTGGCCGTCGGCGGAAGTCAGTTTCATGAGTCCGGACTTTGCCACCAAGATTGTTCATGGCGTCGGGCACGGTGAACCCGGTTTTGAGGAAGCGCTGGCCGATATCCGCAAGGGCGCCGATGTCTGGGGTCTCGCTGCCGTGTATGCCGCACAGTCGGTGATCAAGCCGCAGGACACCCGCGATTACCTGATCCGCATGCTCGATGTCTACAAGCTGCGCATGACCAAGGGCGTCGGGCAGCACCTGATGCGCAGCTGGCCGACCAGCTACTGATGACTTCGTAAAACGCGGAGTGCGCGCCCAACACCCATTGGCTGCGCTTCCCGTTTCTTTTTTTATTCTGTTCCGGGAATCCGTATCTGATGTTCAATAAAGTACTGGTGGTAAACCGCGGCGCAGTTGCCGCCCGCGTGCTCCGTGCGCTGAATGCGATGAATATTCCGTCGGTGGCGGTTTATTCGGAAGCCGATCACCATGCGCCTTATCTCGAAATGGCCAGCCAGACTTTCGCTATCGGCCCTGCACCAGCGCGCGAAAGTTATCTCAATCAGGACACCATCATCGAGGTGCTGAAAAAATCCGGCGCCGACGGCCTGCATCCGGGCTACGGCTTCCTGTCGGAGAACGCCGGGTTCGCGCAGAAAGTGATCGACGCCGGTGCGCAATTCATCGGCCCGTCGCCGAAATGGATCGATGCGATGGGTCATAAGACCCGCGCCCGTGATCTCGCGGCCCAGTACGGCATGCCGATGTCGCAGGGTTCGGAAGTGCTGCCTGATGACAATGACGTGATCATCGCTGCTGCGCGCAAGATCGGTTTTCCGGTATTGGTGAAACCCGCCGGTGGCGGCGGTGGCATCGGCATGCTGCCGGCGAAGGACGAAGCAGAACTGTTGACTGCCGTTGAACGATCACGATCGATGGCCAGCCGCGGATTCGGCACCACCGAGGTTTATCTCGAGAAACTGATCGAACGGCCACGCCATGTCGAGTTCCAGATACTCGGTGACCGGCATGGCGACGCGATGCACCTGTTTGAACGCGACTGCTCGACCCAGCGCCGTAACCAGAAAGTGATTGAAGAAGCGCCGGGTCCGCTGATCCCGCGTGACAAGGCTGTGGCTGTTGCCGACCAGATTGCCGGCATCATGCGCACCATGGGTTACGACAATATCGGCACCGTGGAAATGCTGCTCGGCGCCGACGGCTCCTTCAACTTCCTTGAAATGAACACGCGGCTGCAGGTGGAGCACGGCGTAACTGAAGAAGTCACCGGTGTTGATCTGGTGCGCGCGCAGATCCGTTCAGCAGCCGGTGAAAAACTCGGCAACATCCTGCCGGGCAAGGCCGAGATCAAGGGCCATGCGATCCAGGCGCGGGTGTATGCCGAAGATCCGAAAAACTTCTTTCCGTCACCCGGCAAGCTGACGGTGTTCCGTCCGCCGGAAGGCGAGGGCATCCGTGTTGATACCGGTTATGCCGAAGGCCGCGACGTCACGCCGCATTACGATCCGATGATTGCCAAGGTGATCGTGCGCGCAGCCACCCGTGAGGCGGCGATAGACAAACTGGTCGAAGCGCTGGGCGGTTTCGATATCCAGGGCCTCAAACACAATATTCCGGCCGTCATCAATATCCTGCGCTCCGAACAATTCCGTTCGGGCCGCGTTCACACCGGCATCATCGGTGAAGTCACCGGCAAGAAAGTTTAAGACGCATGAATACAACAACGAATAATCCCGTCGCCGCCGCCAAGCGAGCCGGCCGTAATGCGCTGGACGAAAGCGCTGGTAAACAATTGCTGGCGGCACATGGCGTCAAGGTACCGCAGTCGCGGGTGGCGAAAGGCGTTGCCGATGTCGATGCCGTGATGAACGGTTTGCAGGCGCCGGTGGTGGTCAAGGTGATGTCACCGGACATCCTGCACAAGAGCGATGCCGGCGGTGTGAAAATCAATCTGCGTTCTGCTGCTGAAGTGAAATCGGCGATCGAGGGCATGCTCAACGCGCCGAAGATCAAGGGCGCGCGCATCGAAGGTTTTCTGGTCGAGGAAATGGCGCCTGCCGGTCATGAGCTGGTGATCGGCGGTTTGCGCGATCCGCAGTTTGGTCCGCTGGTGATGGTCGGCCTCGGCGGTATCTTTGTCGAAATTCTCAAAGACGTGTCTTTCCGGTTGTGCCCGATCACCCGCATTGATGCCGAGGAGATGATTACCGAGCTCAAAGGGGCCGCGATTCTGAAAGGCGCCCGTGGTACCAAGCCGGCATCGATGGACGCCATCATTGATGTGCTGCTGAAAGTGGGCGGTGACAACGGTCTGCTGATGCAGCACGCCGCCG
>Ga0222713_10000160_pt1 | contig 72954 bp, 62 predicted proteins | sample C33_649DmetaG_FD_165061 | JGI IMG/M metagenome (GOLD analysis project Ga0222713, IMG submission 165061) | Estuarine water microbial communities from San Francisco Bay, California, United States - C33_649D | ecosystem: Environmental > Aquatic > Marine > Unclassified | place: USA: California...
AGGCCTTCGGTGAGCAGCTGATGAGCTACCGGCCGCCGATCAACACCCGCACCATCGATTACGTGAAGGGCAAGAAGAGCAACGGCAATACCGAGATCGTCCTCAACTGGATCACCCCGCACCAGAAGTGGGGTATCCACAGCACCTACTCGGACAACCTGATCATGCTCACCCTGAGCCGTGGCGGCCCGATCGTGTGGATGTCCGAAGTCGATGCCAAGAAGGCCGGCATCGAGGACAACGACTGGATCGAGTGCTTCAACGCCAACGGCGCCCTGACCGCCCGTGCGGTGGTCAGCCAGCGCGTGATGGAAGGCATGGTGATGATGTACCACGCCCAGGAACGCATCGTGAACGTGCCCGGCAGCGAGACCACCAAGACCCGCGGCGGCCACCACAACTCGGTGACCCGCGTGGTACTCAAGCCCACCCACATGATCGGCGGCTACGCCCAGCAGGCGTACGGCTTCAACTACTACGGCACCGTGGGTTGCAACCGCGACGAGTTCGTCGTGGTACGCAAGATGGCCAAGGTCGACTGGCTCGACGGCCCGAACGGCAATGACCTGCCGCAACCCCTGCCGCAAGACATCTGAGGAATAGGCCATGAAGATTCGTTCACCCAAGGTGGCAGCGCATGGTCCCCGGACCATGCCCGCTCTGAAGATCAAGGCGCCGGTTGTGGAGGTTGCACAATGAAAATTCGTTCACAAGTGGGCATGGTCCTGAACCTGGACAAGTGCATCGGCTGCCACACCTGCTCGATCACCTGCAAGAACGTCTGGACCAGCCGTGAAGGCATGGAATACGCCTGGTTCAACAACGTCGAGACCAAGCCTGGCATCGGCTACCCGAAGGAGTGGGAGAACCAGGACAAGTGGAAGGGCGGCTGGGTGCGCAACGGCGACGGCACCATCAACCCGCGCATCGGTGGCAAGTTCCGCGTACTGGCGAACATCTTCGCCAACCCTGACCTGCCGACCATCGACGACTACTACGAGCCGTTCGACTTCGACTACCAGAACCTGCACACCGCGCCGATCTCCGAGCACCAGCCAGTGGCACGTCCGCGCTCGCTGATCTCCGGTCAGCGTATGGAAAAGATCGAGTGGGGCCCGAACTGGGAGGAAATTCTCGGTACCGAATTCGCCAAGCGTCGCAAGGACAAGAACTTCGACAAGATCCAGGCGGACATCTACGGGCAGTACGAAAACACCTTCATGATGTACCTGCCGCGCCTGTGCGAGCACTGCCTGAACCCGACCTGCGCCGCGTCCTGCCCGAGCGGTGCGATCTACAAGCGCGAGGAGGACGGCATCGTTCTCATCGACCAGGAGAAGTGCCGCGGCTGGCGCATGTGCATCAGCGGCTGCCCGTACAAGAAGATCTACTTCAACTGGAAGAGCGGCAAATCCGAGAAGTGCATCTTCTGCTTCCCACGCATCGAGGCCGGCATGCCCACCGTCTGTGCCGAGACCTGCGTAGGCCGCATCCGCTACCTCGGCGTGCTGCTGTACGACGCCGACCGTATCCATGAAGTGGCCAGCACGGTCAACGAGCAGGACCTGTACGCCAAGCAACTGGAGATCTTCCTCGATCCGTTCGATCCGAAGGTCATCGAGCAGGCGCTCAAGGATGGCGTGCCGATGTCGGTGATCGAAGCCGCGCAGAAGTCGCCGGTGTACAAGATGGCGGTGGACTGGAAGCTGGCCCTGCCGCTGCACCCGGAATACCGCACGCTGCCGATGGTGTGGTACGTGCCGCCGCTGTCGCCAATCCAGAACGCCGCGGCGGCTGGCCACGTCAGCATGGACGGCGTGCTGCCTGACGTCGACAGCCTGCGCATCCCGCTGCGCTACCTGGCCAACCTGCTCACCGCAGGAGACGAGGAGCCGGTCAAGCTGGCGCTCAAGCGCATGCTTGCCATGCGTGCCTACAAGCGCGCCGAGCAGGTCGATGGCGTGCAGGACTTGGAGGTGCTGGAGAGCGTTGGGCTGTCGGTGGCCCAGGTCGAGGACATGTACCGCTACCTGGCCATCGCCAACTACGAAGATCGCTACGTGATCCCGACCGCGCATCGCGAGGAGGCCATGAGCGATGCCTTCGCCGAGCGTTCCGGTTGCGGCTTCAGCTTTGGCAGCGGCTGCTCGGGCGCCTCGGACACCAACATGTTCGGCGCCAAGAAGGCCAACCGCCGCGACATCATCCAGACCGTCCAGCTGTGGGAGGACTGAGCCATGCGCATCCTTAAAGTGATTTCCCTGCTGCTGGACTATCCCGACCAGCATCTGCGCGACGGCCATGCCGAACTGGCTCAGGCCATCGGCGCGGCGCGCGAGATCAGCCCGGAGCAGCGCATCGCGCTGCGCCGCCTGCTCGACGAGCTGACCGAAGATGACCTGATGGACGTGCAGGAGCGTTACACCGACCTGTTCGACCGCGGTCGTTCACTGTCGCTGCTCTTGTTCGAACACGTGCATGGCGAGTCCCGCGACCGCGGCCAGGCCATGGTCAACCTGATGGCGCAGTACACCGAGGCCGGTTTCGACATCGGTGTACGCGAGCTGCCGGACTACATTCCGCTGTACCTCGAGTACCTCGCCACTCGCGATGACCTCGAGGCCCGCGAGGGGCTGGCCGATGTGTCGCATCTGCTGGCCCTGCTGGCGGCGCGTCTGCAGGAGCGCGAAAGCCCGCATGCGGCGTGCTTCCGTGCGCTGCTGCAGATCGCCGGCGAGCCGGTGCAGGAAACCCTGGCCGGCCTGCAGGAGCAGGTCGCCGCCGAGGAACGCGACGACTCGCTGGAAGCGCTGGACAAGATCTGGGAGGAGGAACAGGTCAATTTCCTCCAGGCCGAGCAGCAGGATCGCTGCCCATCCATGCCGAGCGGGCCGGGCAAGGCTCGCGAGGAAAGCCCGGTGCCGCTGCACTGGACCGATTTCAAGCATGACGGGCAGGCCGCCGCGCTCGCCCAGGAGGTGCGCAATGTCTAACTTCAATTTCCTGCTGTTCGGGGTCTACCCCTACATCGCCCTGGCCATCTGCCTGATCGGCAGCTGGGCACGCTTCGACCTGTCGCAGTACAGCTGGAAGGCTGGCTCCAGCCAGATGCTGTCAAACAACCGCATGCGCCTGGCGAGCAACCTGTTCCACGTCGGCATCATCTTCATCCTGGCCGGACATTTCGTCGGCCTGCTGATGCCCGAGGCGCTGTATCACTCGTTTATCAGCAGTGGCCAGAAGCAGATCGTGGCGATGGTGTCCGGCGGCTTCTTCGGCATCCTCTGCCTGATCGGGCTGGTGATGCTGATTCACCGCCGGATGACCGACGCCCGCGTGCGTGCCACCTCCAACACCAGCGACATCATGATCCTCTTCGTGCTGCTGGCGCAGCTGGTGCTGGGGCTGCTGACCATCATCGCCTCCACCGGCCACCTGGACGGTTCGGTGATGGTGCTGCTGGGCACCTGGGCGCAGAGCCTGGTGACCCTGCAGCCGGTCAAGGCCGCAGGCGCCATCGAAACGGTCGGCATCATCTACAAGCTGCACGTGTTTCTCGGCGTGACCCTGTTCGTGCTGTTCCCCTTCACCCGCCTGGTGCACATCGTCAGCGCACCGGTGTGGTACCTGGGGCGGCGCTACCAGATTGTCCGTCAGAAGGGTGTCAAACCGACCATTCCGCGCCCGCAACGCCCGCGTACCTATGAAGCACCCGCCCGCGAAACATCCGCGCCGACGGCTGTGCCCGGTTACGCCACGGCTAAGAACAAGACGCCGGCGTGATGGCTCGGCGGCTGGCGCTTTCTGCGTCAGCCGTCCTGGCTGGATCGACCAAACGTTCAAACGGCTTTATCGAGGTGATCATCATGGGTTGTGGATGTGGTGGAAGCACAGGCGGAGGCGGCTGCGGTGGCGGCGCGCGTCCGGAGATCGAAGTGCCGGCCGAGGCCCCGCTGTTCGAGGAGCTGGCGCACGAAGTTCAAACCAACACTGCCGCTGAGCAGGCGTCCAGCGAACCCGCGCTGATCGCCAGCAGTGAACAGGAATGGCCCCGGGTGCACGTCAATGGCGTGGCGATCGCCTCGCAGGCCATTGCCCAGGAACTGCAATATCACCCGGCCGAAAGCCGCGATGAGGCCGTCTACCTGGCGACCCAGGCGCTAGTGTTGCGTGAGCTGTTGCAGCAGCGCATCGGCGAGCTGGGGCTGGTGGTGCGAGCCGAGGCTGGCGAGAGCGAGGAGGAGGCGGCCACCCGCACCCTGATCGAGCAGGAAGTGCCGCTGCCGCTGGCTGATGAGGCGGCTTGCCGGCAGTACTACAACGGCAACCAGCAGCGCTTCTTCAGCGCACCCTTGCTGGCCGCGCGGCATATTCTGCTGGCCTCCCCGGCGGACGATGGCGAAGCCCGCAGCCTGGCTCGGGAACAGGCCTTGGCGTTGATCGCGCAGCTGCAGGCCGAACCGCAACGCTTCGCCGAACTGGCGCTGCTGCATTCGGCCTGCCCGTCGAAGGGGCAGGGCGGTGCACTGGGACAGATCAGCAAGGGCCAGACGGTGCCGGAATTCGAGCGCCAGCTGTTCCGTCTTCCGGTCGGCCTGTGCCAGCAACCGCTGGAGAGCCGTTACGGCTATCACTTGGTGGCCGTCGACCAGCGCATCGAAGGCGAGCAGCTGCCCTACGGGGTGGTCGCCGGCTCGATCCGCGCCGAGCTCAACCAGCGCGTCTGGCAGATCGGCGTCAGCCAGTACCTGCAGAACCTGGTGGGTGCGGCGCACATCGATGGCATCCATATGCAGGGCGCGGACACGCCACTGATGCAGTAACGGAGACTTGGCTCAACGTAGGGTGGATGACGCTTCACCCATCCACCTTTGCGGGCTGGCGGTGGATGGAAGCGGCGACACTCGCACCACCCCACCGGGTCGCGCCACCGGGCGGGGCCATGGTGGATGAAACGAGTTCATCCACCCTACGAAGGTTCAGAGGTGTTATCGATGACTCAATTACGCGATGCCCACAACCGCCAGATCGACTACCTGCGAATGTCGGTGACCGACCGCTGTGATTTTCGCTGCGTCTACTGCATGGCTGAGGACATGACCTTCCTGCCGCGCCAGCAGGTGCTCGGCCTGGAGGAACTGGAACGCATCGCGCGGATATTCGTCGGTCTGGGGGTAAAAAAGATTCGTCTCACTGGCGGCGAACCGCTGGTGCGCCAGGGCGTCGTCGGCCTCTGCGAGCGCATCGCTGCACTGCCCGGCCTGCGCGAACTGGTGATGACCACCAACGGCTCGCAACTGGTCAAGCTCGCCACTCCGCTGGCGCGTGCCGGGGTAAAGCGGCTGAACATCAGCCTGGATAGCCTGGATGCCGCAAAATTTCACGCCATCACCCGCACCGGTCAGCTGCAGCAGGTGCTCGACGGCATCGAGGCGGCGCGCGATGCCGGCTTCGAGCGGATCAAGCTCAACGCCGTGGTGATGAAGGGCCGCAACGCCGAGGAAGTCGCCGACTTGGTGGATTTCGCCATCGCCGGTGGGCTGGACCTGAGCTTCATCGAGGAAATGCCGCTGGGTGACGTAGGTCGTTCGCGCGGCGAGAGCTTCTGCTCCAGCGACGAGGTGAAGGCGCTGATCGCCGAGCGGCACACGCTGATCGATTCGGCCGAGCAGAGCGGCGGCCCGGCGCGTTACGTGCGCCTGCCGGACCATCCGCAGACGCGTATCGGCTTCATCTCGCCGCATTCGCACAACTTCTGCGCCACCTGCAACCGCGTGCGGCTGACGGTGGAAGGGCGCCTGCTGCTGTGCCTGGGGCACGAGAACGCCATCGACCTGCGTGCCTTGCTGCGTCGTCACCCGATCAGCGATCAGCCGGCGATCGATGCGATTCACGCCGCGTTGCAGCGCAAGCCGTTGCGCCACGAATTCTCCAGTGGCGGTGAGGTCCAGGTATTGCGCTTCATGAACGCCAGCGGTGGTTGAGCCAATGCCTCATGGGCTACGAGTCGATCGCTTAATTCGCTACCATCGGCCGGTATTGCCGGCTTGACTCACATGCCAGGTGCCACAGTCGGGCCTTGTCGCAGAAACCGCTCGTGCCATCGCCTGCAACGCTCACGGCACCACTCAGCGCGCACATACCTCCAAAGGGTAATGGGTTCGCATACGGCACGGGTGCAGCCTGTGCACACATATTCAAAGGAGTTTCGAGCCATGGCTCATCTGTCCAACACCGAATTCCAGCCCCTGAGCATCGCGGTGCTTACGGTGAGCGACACCCGCAACATCGATTCCGATACCTCCGGCCAAGCGCTGATCGATGGGCTGCAGAGCGCCGGCCATACCTTGGCCGAGCGGGCCATCGTCAAGGACGACATCTGGCAGATCCGCGCCCGCGTCTGCAGCTGGATCGCCAGCGAGAACGTGCAGGTGGTGCTGATCACTGGCGGCACCGGTTTCACCGCCCGCGACAACACTCCGCAGGCGGTGCAGCCACTGCTAGACAAAGATGTCGACGGCTTCGGCGAGCTGTTCCGCTACGTTTCACTGGGTGAGATCGGCACCTCCACCGTGCAGTCCCGCGCGCTGGCCGGCATGAGCAACGGCACGCTGGTCTGCTGTCTGCCCGGTTCGACCAATGCGTGCCGCACCGCCTGGAACAAGATCCTCGTCGAGCAGCTGGACAGCCGTACCAAGCCCTGCAATTTCGTGCCGCACCTCAAGGCTAGCGCGGTCGAATACTGCGGGCCACGCTCATGAGCGCCTGTGGCTGCGACACCAGTGGCCTGAAGCCGGTCGACGAGGCCATTGCCGAACTGCTGGCGCGGGTGCCCGCGCTGCCGCCGGTCGAGCATGTGGCGCTGCCGGATGCCCTTGGTCGGGTGCTGGCCGAACCCCTCGATGCACCCTTCCCGGTGCCGGCCTGGGACAACAGCGCGATGGACGGCTACGCCCTGCGTGCCGCTGACCTACCCGCCGAAGGCGGCTGGCTGCCGCTGGCCGGGCGTATTGCCGCCGGTGATGCAGCCGACCAGCAACTGCCTGCCGGCCACGCCGTGCGCATCTTCACCGGCGCGCCGCTGCCGCCGGGCGCCGATACCGTGGTGGCGCAGGAGGATTGCCAGATCGAGGCCGCTCGCGTGCATTTCCCCGGGGTCATCCTGGGTGCCCATGTGCGTCGTCAAGGCGAAGAAGTGAAGGCCGGTGAGGCCGTGCTGCAGGCCGGCAAGCGCTTGCGCCCGCAGGAAATTGGATTGCTGGCGAGCTTCGGCGTCGCCCGCGTGGCGGTCTATCGTCGTTTGCGTATCGGTCTGCTCTCCAGCGGTAACGAACTGCGCGAACCCGGCGAGCCGCTGGCGCCGGGACAGATCTACAACTCCAACCGTTACTGCCTGCTCAGCGTACTGCGCAGCCTCGGGATGGAAGTGCACGATTACGAAATCCTGGTCGACGAACTGGCTGCCAGCCGTGACGCCCTGGCGCTGGCTGCTTCCGAATGGGACATGCTGATCACCTCCGGCGGCGTCTCGGTCGGCGAGGAGGATCACCTCAAACAGGCCATTCGCGAACTGGGCGAGCTGCACATGTGGCGCCTGGCGATTCAGCCCGGCAAGCCGCTGGCCTTCGGCGAGGTCAATGGCAAGCCGTGGATCGGCCTGCCCGGCAATCCAGCTGCGGCGCTGATCACCTCGCTGGTAGTGGCGCGGCCGTTCCTGCTCAGTGCCCAGGGCTGCACCGATGTGCTGCCCAAACCGCTGCGGCTGACCGCCGGCTTCGCCTGGCGCAAACCGAACAACCGCTGCCAATACCTGCGCGCGCGGCTGGAGCAGGTCGATGGCGAGATGCGCGTGTGCCTGCACCCGCGGCAGGGCTCGGCGATGCTGACCTCGGCCAGCTGGGCGGAAGGCCTGGCCATCGTCGAGCGCAACCGCACGCTGGAAGAAGGGGAGACGGTGGAGTACCTGCCGTTCAGCGAGTTGCTCGGCTGACAAACAAAAACGCCCGGTCGATGACGAGTCGCCCGGGCGTTTTCATGTCTGCGCGTTAGGCCTGGTGGCGCTGCGGCAGCATCCGTCGAAGGACGTCGTCGCGGCGAACGTAGTGGTGAAACAGCGCTGCTGCAGCATGCAGACCGATCAGCCAGTAACCGAGCACGGCCACGGTTTCGTGAACTTCCTTGATATCACCGGCTAAGGCCTTGTCCGGGCCCAGCAGAGCGGGTAGTTCAAGACCGAAGAACGGAATGGGTTTGCCAGCGGCGCTCAAGGTCAGCCAGCCCAACAGCGGAAGGCCGATCATCAGCGCGTAGAGCGCCAGGTGCGCCAGCTTGGCCAACCGTTGCTCCCAGGCTGCGCTGGCAATGGCGAGCGGCGCCGGTCGCAGCCATCGAGCCAGCAAACGCAGCCAGACCAGCATGAACACCGACAGGCCGAGCATGAAATGCCACTGCTTGAGCAGCTCTCGCGGCTCGCTGCCCTTGGCGAAATTACCCTTCAGCTCGATCGTTGCGTAGACCGCTGCAATCAGCAGCACCATCAGCCAGTGCAAGCCAATGGACAGCCGTCCGTAGCGGATCGGCATCAGTTTATCGTTCATTTCACCTACTCCTCGTGTGGATACTTGCCGCCGAGTCTAGGCCTCGAAACTTAAGCGAAGCTTATCTGGGCAAGCGTCGCGACGATTCGACGCGGTGTTGTTGCGCGGCATGCCTCAAGGCAGCGCAGCGACGGCTGATACGGGGCGCGACGATCGGATACCGGTGCTGCGCGAAGTGGATGGCCTGGGATTGGGGACAGGCTCAGGTACGGGGAATACGCACAATCGCGCGTAATCCACCCAGTGCCGAATCGAGCAGTTCAACAGTCGCACCGTGCAGCTCGGCGATGCGCGCCACAATCGACAGGCCGAGCCCAGCACCCTGACCGTCGCCGAGGCGAACGAAGCGCTCGAACAGTTGCTCACGCAGCTCGGGCGCAATACCGGGCCCGCTATCCGAGACCTCAATGATCAACTTATCCGGGGTGCTGCGCAGCTGTACCTCGATCCGCCCGCCGCTGGGGGTGTAGGTCAGCGCGTTACCGACCAGGTTCTGCAACAGCGTGGCCAGGCTTGCGGCATCGCCGGTCAGTGAGTAGTCACCGTGCTCATCGATTTCCAGTGTGAGTTCCTGTTCGCGGGCGATGGCCAGTGGCGTCAGCTCGGCGAGGGTGTCGCGTGTCAGCCGACGCATGTCCAGCGGTGCCAGGCGCAGTTGCTGGGCGCTGGGTTCCAGTCGCGCGAGGGTCAGCAGCTGAGTGACTACGCGTGTCGTACGGTCGACCCCGGCGAGGAGCTGCCTGAGGGCTTCGTCACGGTCTGCCTCGCTGCCGGCCTGTTGTGCGTTCTGGGCGTGAATGCGCAGCACTGCCAGGGGCGTGCGCAGTTCATGGGCCGCGTCGGCGATGAAGCGCTTTTCCCGATCGACCAGTTGATTGACCTGTTGCAGCAAGCGATTGAGCGAGGCGGCCACCGGCTCCAACTCCTGCGGCAGCGGTGCCAGCAGCAGCGGCGCGAGGTTGTCCGGATCGCGATTCTTCAGCAGCTGTGCCATATGCGCCAGCGGCCGCAGGCCCCAGCCCACCGCCAGCCAGATCAGCAGCGCCAGCAGCGGCAGACCGATCAGGTCAGGCAGCAGGCTGCGTCGGGCGATCTTCCCGACCAGCTCGCCGCGTACATCGTCGCGCTCGCTGACCAGAATCCAGAGTTCGTCCTCGGGATCGTGCAACAGGAACAGGCGCCAGGCATGGCCGTCTAGCTGCACGTCGTGATAACCGCCACTCAGGTCGCTGAATGGCGACGCCGAGTCTGCCTTGGCCAATTCCTGCAAGGCGCCGTTCGGCGCACCGGCCGACTGCAGCACGCTGCTGCCATCCGCGGCGTAGACCTGAAAGCCGAGTTTGGTTTCGTAATCATGCCCGGGCACCCCCTGATTCCGCCGCGCGTTCACCGCTGCGTCCAAGGCGCTCTGCAGCGCGTGGCGGGCTGATGGCTCCATTTCGCGCATCACCAGCCCCTGCACCAGCCGCGCGCTCTGCGCCAGCTGGGCGTCGAACAGCTCTTCGATCTCGTGGCGAGCGTCGCGATAACTGCGCCAGGAGATCAGGCTCAGCGACAGCAGCAGGATGCCGAGCACCAGCACCAGGGTGCGGTTGCGGATAGAGCGCCTCAGCATTTGTCCACCAGATAGCCGACCCCGCGCACGGTGCGGATCAGCTCGGGGAAGAATTTTTTGCGCAAGTGATGGATATGCACCTCCAGCGCGTTGCTCTCGACCTCCTCGTCCCAGCCGTAGAGCACCTGCTGCAGCCGATCGCGGGTCAGCACCCGACCGGGCTGGGCGATCAGCTCGTGGAGCAGGACGAATTCCTTGCGCGGCAGGTTGATCGGCGCGCCCTGGTAGCTGACCTGCTGGTTCACCGGGTCGAGCAGAATGCCGCGGTACTCCAGGGTCGGCTCCGGGCGATTGAAGCTGCGCCGAAGCAGGGCGCGCAGGCGAGCTTTGAGTTCGGCGACATCGAAGGGTTTGACCAGGTAATCGTCGGCGCCGGCGTCCAGCCCGGCAATGCGATCACTGGTGGCATCGCGCGCGGTCAGTACCAACACCGGCACGGGGTTGGCGCTGGCGCGCAGCCGCTTGAGTACTTCCAGACCGTCCATACGCGGCAGACCGAGGTCGAGGATCGCCAGCTCGAAGCTCTCGTGACTCAGCGCATGCAGCGCGCTAGCGCCGTCCTGCAGCCAGTCCACTGTATAACCCTCCGGCTTCAGCGCAGTGCGGATGCCCTCGCCAAGAGCACGATCGTCTTCCACCAGCAGAATGCGCATGTCGTTTCTGTCGTCCTGAAGGGTTTGTGGCATTGCTTTGCATTCAACGCCGTCGCAGCCGGTTATTCCAGTTTTTCCTTGACCTGCGCGAGCAGCGCGCGGGCCTCGTCGCGGCGCCCGGCATCGGCGACTTCGCGACCGGGGCGGGCAGGTGCGGCGATGGCTTTTTCCAGTGCGGCGCGTGCTTCGCCATAGCGCTTCTGGCGCAGCAGGAAATCACCATCGAAGTAGTTCGGGTCGATGCCGTTCGGGTTCAGCGCCAGCGCCTGCTTGAACAGCGCCTCGGCCTTGTCCTCGTCACCGAAGCCGATCGGCCAGCCGGGCACCTGGTAGTAGAGACTCGCGAGGCTGGTGTAGGCCGAGCCATCCAGCGCCTGCGGATCAAGTTCGATGGCTTTCTCCAGTTCGGCCTTGGCCTGCTTGACCAGGCTCAGCGCACCGAGCCCGCCCTTGGCGCCGGCCCAGGTGCTGAGCACGATGCCGTGCCAGATATGCAGCTCGGCGGCCTGGGGTTCGCCGGCCGCCGCGCTTTCCGCCTCCGAGGCGAGCCGGGCGAAGGCCGCCTCGCGCTGTGCCGCAGGCAGTTGATAGTTGATCTCCGCCCAGCGCGTCTGGATCTGGCGCAGCGATGACTCGCCGGCCGGGCTGAGGGCTAAGGAGGGTTGGCTGGCCAGGGCCAGCATCAGGGCGCAAAGGCCGAGCAGAGGCTTCATGGGTGTTCTCCGGTAGAGGTAGATTGCGATGCGGGTGGCGTTGGCTGTTCGGCGCGGGCGAAGCGCTTGATCACAGGCAACTGTTTTCGCAGCGCCTGATCGACCAGACGCGGCAAGAGGCCGTTAAGGCGCACGAAGAGCTTTTCCGGCCAGCCGAGGTACATCTCTTCACGCTCGGTGGCGATGGCGTGGACGATCTGCCGTGCGACTTCCTGCGGATCATCCATCTCCACCTTCAGCTCGTTGTTCATCGCCACCACATCGGCGCTGTTCATTGCCGTACGGGTGGCGCGGGGCGCGATGTAGAGCACCTTGACGTGACTGTCGGCCAGCTCGCGGCGCAGCGCCTCGGAAAAGCCGCGCAGGGCGAACTTGCTGGCGCAATAAGCGGCGAAACCCGGGTAGCCGATGGAGCCGAAGGTCGATCCGAGGTTGACCAGCAGCGCCTGCGATTGCTGGCGCAGCAGCGGCAGCAACAGGTGAGTCAGCTGCAGCGTGGCCGTGACGTTGACGCCGATCAGGCGGGCGATGGCGTCCTCGTCCTGCTGTTCGAGCAGGCTGAACTGGTTGATTCCGGCGGCATTGATCACGCAGTTGAGGCCGCCGAAACGCCGCGCGGCATCCAGCACCGTGTACCGGCCGCTGCGCTGGGTGAGGTCCGCGCAGACCAGGCTGACCTGCCCCGGATAGCGGCGCGTCAGCGCTTCCAGGGCAAGACTGTCGCGTCCCACCAGTAACAGCCGTGCGCCGTTCGCGCAGAGCCGCTCGACCAGCACCTGGCCGATGCCGCCGCTGGCGCCGGTGAGCAGGATGCGCGCGTCACGCAGTTGCATGGCTGTGCTCCGGCGTGGTCAAGCTGCGGAAGATGTCGCCGTAGAGGCGGTAGACCACGCGCGCGGTGTGCACCACGGCGGCCTTGTCGCCCTCGTCGTCGAGGCGGTTCATCAGCTTCTTGAAGAACTCGATGTGCTCCATGTCCAGGCTGCCGTGGGAGGTCAGGTAGCTGAACGCCTTGGCTGGCAGCTGCAGCTTGTCCTGCAGCACGCCGGCGGCCTGGGTCGCCAGGGCGATGCTGGTGCCTTCCAGCACGTTGACCATGCCGAAGAAACTCGCGGGATTGTGCCGCGCGATGCGGTCGTAGACGTAGGCGACCATCAGTTCGGTTGGCAGCGCCGGCTGGCCGTGGCGCACCGCCTCGGCATCGCCACCGCAGGCGCGGATGTCGTTGAGGATCCATTCCTGATGGCCGATTTCTTCCTCGATGTACTCGGCGATCGCCTCGCGCAGCCACTCCAGGCGCTCCGGCAGGCGTGCGCCGCAAGCCATCAACAGCGGCACGGTGTGCTTGACGTGGTGATAGGCCTGGGTGAGAAAGGCGATGTACTGCGCGCGGGTCGCGGTGCCGGCTAGCGCGGCGTGGATGATCGGCGCGCCGAGCAGGTACTCGCGCTCGCTGTTGGTCTGGTGTTGCAGTTGGTCGAAAAATTCCATGCTGCGTACCTCGAAGTCAGGAAAAAGAAGGGCGTTAATGGCCGTTTGGTAGTGGCTGAACAGGGCGTCGCGGCGCAGGCGGCCATTGGCGGTTGCCAGGCCGTTGTCGGGGCGAAAGGCTTCGGCGGCGCGCAGCCAGTGGTGTACGCGGGCGTAGTCCGGCAGGCCGGCATTGACCCGCTCGACCGCCGCCTGCAGCTCGGCATCGCTCAGCTCGGGGCGGCGAGGTACGAGCACGGCGACGTTCTGCGCCAGCGCCTCGCCATGCAGCCAGGCCTGGGCGATCGGCGCCTGCTGCACCAGCTCGGCCTCCACCCACTCGGGATTGACGTTGCGTCCGTACGCGGTAACGAATTGATGCTTCTTGCGCCCGTGCAGGATCAGGAAGCCATCCTCGAAATGGCCTAGGTCGCCGGTGGCCAGCCACTCGCCGGTCAGCGGCGGTTCGCCGAGGTAACCGAGCATGTGCGGGCCGCGCACCAGTACCTCGCCATCGTCGGCCAAGCGCAGCTCGACGTGTGGCAGCGGCCGGCCGACCGTGCCGATGCGCCGCGCCTCGGGTGTGTTCAGGCAGACCACCGAGGCGCATTCGGACAAGCCGTAGCCCTCGAACACCGACAGCCCGAGGCGCTCGGCGCGCTCCAGCAGTTGCGGCGCGACGCGACCGCCACCCACCGCGATAAAGCGCAGCGATGCAGGTAATGGCACGCCTTGCTCAGCGGCGCTGACCAGCGCCAGCAGCAACTGAGGCAACAGGATCAGGCTGTGCGGCTGGCTGGCCTGCAGCGTGGCCAGCAAACGTTGCAGGTCGAAGCCCGCCGCACCGCTGAAGCCGATCTCGGCCAGCGGCCGCAGTTCGACTCGCGCACCCGCCAGCAGCGGCGCATAGAGCCCGGCGATGTTTTCCAGCAGAGTCGCTAGCGGCAGTACGCACAGGTGCTGCTGCACATCGCACGGCAGGCTGGCCTGCCGCAGGCTCTCGGCCACCGCCAGCTGCGCTTCGGCATCCAGGCAGACGCCCTTGGGCTGGCCAGTGGTGCCGGAGGTATAGGTGATCTTCAGGGTGCCGTCGGGCACCGGCGTGACGGCATCCGGCTGGCGCAGTAGCAGGCCGCCGACGGTCGGACGAAAGCCGCAGCGCTCGCTGAAAGGGCTGACGGCGCCGATCAGGCAGTCGATGCCGGCGTGGTTCAGTACATGCTCCTGCTGCGCCGGGGAAAAGAATCCCGGCAGCGGCACGCAGACCAGACCGGCGCGCAGCAGGGCCAGATCCCACAGCGCCCACTCCAGACCGTTGTCCAGCGCCAAGGCGACGCGCTGCACGCCGAGCCGTTGCAGCTGGGCGGCACGCGCCGCGACCTCGTGGCGCAATTCGGCATAGCTCAGCTGACGCGGCCCTTCGCTCAGCGCGATGCCGGTGTGCTGGTCGAGCGTCGTCCAGAAGCGTTCAGCTGCAGGCTGCATGGGGCACCTCCGTGGCATCGAATAACGGCCGGTAGCCGAGTCGCGCATAGAGGCCGAGTTGCAGCAGGCGCTGGTGGCCGGGCAGGATCTCGCCGGCCATCAGCTGCGGACGGCTTGCGTAGTAACTGCCCCAATCGGCCAGCTCATCGCCCATGCGCGTCGGATCGGCCAGGCCGAGTGGCAGCGGATCGAGCGCGAGGCGCTGAAAGCTGTTGAGCAAGGCTGGCGTGCCGGTGAACACCACCCAGCGAAAACCCTGGGCGACCAGCAGGTCGGTCAGCGCGACGATCAGCAGGCGCGCCGAGGCGTTGCCGAACGCAGCCAGGTTGCCGACCTCGACGATCTCCTCGCGGGGCACCGTACGCCCATGGCGCTGGCTCACGGCCTGCTCGATGGGTTCGTCCAGATAACGCTCGAGAAACAGCGGCCGACGCTGGGCGCTGCGCAGACCGACCGCGCCCTGCACCTCGCCGTTCTGGTCATGCAGGCCCAGCAGGCAGGGCATGAAGTGCCGCACCCGTGCCTGATAGTGCTCGGCGAACCGTTGGTGGATGAAGCGTTCCAGTGCTGCGCGCCGCTCGCCTGCATCGGCCTGCGCCAGTTGCAGGGTCAGCGCCGGCTCACGGCCGATGCACGCCAGTACGTCAGTTTGATCAACCCAGGGCAGTTCCATCGGGGAACCTCGGTTAGAAGCCTGGGGCGATTGTTGGGCGGCAAACTTAAGGCAGCCTTAAGCCGCACGGCGCTAAATGCGCGGCTGGCGAGGCGACGTTTTTTTCACATCGTCTCGGCTATGTTCTGCGCTGCGCGCAGGCGTAATAGGCAGCGTCTGCCGTTCCGAAACTTCTAGCGAGTACCCCAGCGATGCGCATCCTGGTCATCGAAGACAACCGTGACATTCTCGCCAACGTGCTGGATTATCTCGAGCTCAAGGGTTACGTGGTCGACTGCGCGCAGGATGGCCTCAGCGGCCTGCACCTCGCCGCCACGCAGGATTACGACCTGATCGTGCTGGACCTGATGCTGCCGGGCATCGACGGCCTGCAGGTGTGCAAGCGCCTGCGCGACGATGCCGGGCGCGACACGCCGATCATCATGCTCACCGCCCGCGATGCCCTGCCTGACCGCATCAAGGGGCTGCAGGCCGGTGCTGACGACTATCTGATCAAGCCGTTCGCGCTGTCCGAGCTGGTTGCCCGTATCGAGGCGATCCTGCGGCGCTGCCAGGGATCGCGGCGCCGGCAGCTGCAGGTGGCCGATCTCTGCTATGACCTGGATACCCTGGAAGCCAGCCGTGGCGGCCAGCCGATTCGGCTCAACCCTATCGGCCACAAGCTGCTGGCGATCCTCATGCAGCGCAGCCCGGCGGTGGTGCGGCGCGAAGCGCTGGAGGAAGCCGTCTGGGGTGATCACGTGCCGGACAGCGATGCTCTGCGCAGCCATATCCACCAGCTGCGCCAGGTGCTCGATAAACCCTTTGCCAAGCCGCTGCTGCATACCGTGCACGGCCTCGGCTTTCGCCTGGCGGAGGACTGCAATGCTCGCTAAGCAGCCGCTGGCGCGGCGGATCGTCATCGCATTCACGCTGATGACGCTGATGGTGAGTGGTGCGTTCGCCCTCGGCATCGTCGGCGTGGTGCACTTCATCGAAGAGCAGCTCGTCACCGAGGAGCTGAGTCGCGACCTGGACATCGTGCTCAACGAGGACCTGCCAAACGGCCGGACTCCGCAGCTGGATACCAGCACCCGTTTCTTCGCCTCACATCTGCCCGAGCACCCGATGCCAAAGGCATTTGCCGGGCTCGGCGAGGGGTTCACCGAACTGGTTCGCGGTGATGACGCCTACTACGTCTATGTGCGCAACGTCGGCGCTGACCGCTACGTGCTGGTGCAGGAACAGCACGAGTTCGAGGCCCGTGAGGACGCGCTGTTCAACGTCGTGCTGGCCGGCTTTCTGCTCAGCGTGCTCGGCGCCTGGGCGCTGGGACGGCTGATGGCCAACCGGGTATTGGCACCGGTCAGCCGCCTGGCCAATCAGGTGCGCCACCGCGACCAGCTGCACCCGCTGGCGCCGCCGCTGGCCTTGCAATATCCCGACGACGAGGTCGGCCACTTGGCCGCGGCGTTTGACAGTACCCTCGGCCAACTGCGCCAGAGCCTGGAGCGCGAGCGGCTGTTCACCAGCGATGTCAGCCACGAACTGCGCACGCCGCTGATGGTGGTGCTCGGCGCCTGCGAGCTGCTCGAGCAGCAGGCCGAGCTGTCGCCAGCCGCGCAGCGACCGCTGGCGCGCATCCAGCGCGCCGCGCGGGAAATGCACGAGCTGGTTGAGGCCTTCCTGATGCTGGCGCGGGCACGTCCGCAACAGACGTCCTTGGCCGGCGACGCCAGCTTGCGGAGCGTCGCGATCGAACAGAGCGAGCGCTGGGCACCACTGCTGGCGGAAAAAGGCCTGGCCTTTGAGCTGCTGGAGCAGGGCGAGGACCGGGGCGTCTACAACCACACCCTGCTCGGCACGGTGATGTCCAACCTGCTGCGCAACGCGCTGCATTACACCGACCGCGGCACGGTGCGGCTGGTCCTCGACGAAGGTGGCTTTCGCGTCGAGGACAGCGGCGTGGGCATTCCCCTGGCGGAGCAGGAGCGCATGTTCCAGCCGTTCGTGCGTGGCGCCGAGGGGCGCGGCGAAGGACTGGGGTTGGGACTGTCGCTGGTCAAGCGAATCTGCGCCCATCAGGGTTGGCAGGTAAGTGTGGTGCCGCGGCAACCGCAGGGCAGCTGCTTTCAGGTGCGCTTTCATGACGGCGCGGTTTGACGTTTTTTTCACATCCCGTTGACGGGCCCTTGATGTCTGCCTGGTTAGTTTGGCGTTCCGTTTCCAACCGGAATGCCCGCCATGACCACATCGAGCCCCATCGAACTGGAGTTCTCGCGCAAGTACGACCGCCAGCACGCCTACGAATACCTGCACAAGCATCAGGATGGCCTGGCCCGACGGCTGTCGCACTGGCGTGACGAGCAGATGGCGCGCCGCGCACTGAAGATCGCCGGCCAGCCCGATCTGGTGCTCGACCTGCCGTGCGGCGCCGGGCGCTTCTGGCCGCTGCTGGCCGAGCACCCGAGCCGGATGATCTTCGCCGCCGACAACTCCGCCGACATGCTGGCGATCGCCGAATCGGCGCATTCGCTGGAAGTGCTCAAGCGGGTCGAGACCTTTCAGACCTCGGCCTTCGCCATCGACATGGGCGACAACGCAGTGGACAACATCTTCTGCATGCGCCTACTGCACCACATCGCCGACCCAGAGCACCGGTTGGCGATGCTGCGTGAGTTCCACCGCGTCACCCGTGACACGCTGGTCGTCTCGCTGTGGGTCGATGGCAACTACAAGGCCTGGAAGCGCAAGCGCCTGGAGCGTCGCCGGCCGGCCAAGGACAACCAGAACCGCTTCGTCGTCGCGCGCTCGGTGATCGAGGCGGAATTCGCCGAGGCCGGCTTCGACATCCTCGACCGTAATGACTTCCTCCCCGGCTACGCCATGTGGCGGGTCTACGTGCTGCGCAAGCGGGGTTGAACATGAGCCGACCAATCGTATTGCCGGCCCGCGAAGCGCGTACCAGCACCTTCCAGCGCTGGTGGAGCACGCAGGGCGAATGGGTCGAGGAACCCAACCAGCGCCGTGCCGGCGAAAGCGGCGTGCAACGGATACGGCTACGCGATCCGCAGCAGCCGCTGCTGTACTGCAAACGGCAGATTGGCCACCTGTATCGCTCGCCGCTGCATCCTTTCGGCCGGCCCACGGTGCTGCGCGAATTGCAGGCGCTGCAAGCTTTCGGCCGGCTCGGCGTGCGGGTGCCGGAACTGGTCTACTGCGGCACGCGGCAACAGGCCGGGCAGTGGCAGGCACTGCTGGTGACGGCTGAGCTGGAAGGCTTCGTCAGCATGGAGGACTGGTATCAACAAGGCCTGAGCGAGCGCTTCGGTCCGGCGGTACAGGAACGCATGCTGACAGCGGTCGGAATTAGCCTCGGTCGCATCCACCAGGCGCGCTGGCAGCACGGCTGCTGCTATCCCAAGCACATCTTCCTCAGGGTTCAGGGCGAAGGTGACGCGGCCCGGGTCGAGGTCGCCCTGCTCGATCTGGAAAAGAGCCGTCGCCGGCTACGTCGTAGCGCCGCGGCACGGCATGACCTGCGCCAACTCAAGCGTCATCGCCAGAGCATGCCGGAGCACGACTGGCAACGATTGCTGACCGCCCACGCGGCATTCAGCGATCTGCGCGGTTCCGGTCTCGATCAGGGGGGGCAGGTTCGGCACCCGGCGTTCAGTTAACCCTTCACCTGCGAACCAGCAGCACGCCTGACTCCATGTGGTGCGTGTAGGGGAACTGGTCGAACAGGGCGCAGCGCTCGATGCGATGGGTGTCGTGCAGCTGGGCGATGTTCGCCGCCAGGGTTTCCGGGTTGCATGAAATGTAGAGGATGCGCTCGAAACGGCGGGTCAGCTCGCAGGTGTCCGGGTCCATGCCGGCGCGTGGCGGGTCGACGAAAACGCTGCCGAAGTTGTAGCTCTTCAGGTCGATGCCGGCTAGGCGGCGGAACGGGCGCACCTCGTTCAGCGCCTGGGTCAGCTCTTCAGCGGAGAGACGAACCAGGGTGACGTTGTCGATGCCGTTGTCGTCGAGGTTGGCCAGCGCCGCGTTCACCGAGGATTTGCTGATCTCGGTTGCAAGCACCTTGGGCACACGGGTTGCCAACGGCAGGGTGAAGTTACCGTTACCGCAATAGAGTTCGAGTAGGTCGTCGTTTCGCTCGCCAAGAACGTCGTAGGCCCAGTTCAGCATCTTCTGGCACACGTCGCCATTGGGCTGGGTGAAGGCGCCTTCGGGTTGCCGGTAGCTGAAGGTGCGGCCGGCAACGGTCAGCCGCTCAGTCACGTAATCGCGTCCGATGACGATGCGCTTGCCCTTGGAACGGCCGACGATGCTGGCGCCCAGCGCCTCGGCTAGCTTTTCTGCCTCCTGCTGCCAGGCATCATCCAGCGGCCGGTGATAGGCGAGGGTGATCAGCGCATCGCCGGAGAGCGTGGTCAGGAACTCGACCTGGAACAGCTTGAAACTCAGGGTCTCGCTGGCTTGCCAGGCGGCCTTGAGCTGCGGCATCAGATCGTTGATGCGACGGCTGGCGATGGGGAATTCGTCGATCAGAATGGGCGTGTGCTTGTCGCCCTGCTCGAACATCGCGTAGTGGCGTTGGCCGTCCTCGCGCCACAGGCGGAACTCGGTGCGCAGGCGATAGTGTTCACGTGGCGAGTCGAAGACTTCTGGCGCGGGTGCGTCGAAGGGCGCCAGCAGTTCCACCAGCCGCGCGGCTTTCTCGGCGAGTTGGGCGTCGTAAGTAGCGGGGTCGAATTGCGGAGCGCTCATGAAGTCTCTTGGAATGGTAGGTAAATCGTAGGGTGGATCGGGGCGCGCAGCTGACGCTTCATCCATCCACCGTAGCCGTACGAAAGGTGGATGAAAAAAGCGTCATCCACCCTACGCAACCGGAGGGCGCGGATTGTACGGTCGTCAGCTCGGGTTGTCAGGAGCGGGCTGGTGCCGCTCTGGGCTGCTTTGGTGGGCTTCAGCCCACCGATAAATCGTGCAGCTCGGAGCTGCAGGGTGGGCCGGCAGCGTTCCGCTTCAGCCCACCAAAATCACCGGTATCTCAGCCGGCAAACCAGCCCAGCTTGACCACGAACAGGATCGAGAGGATCCACATCGCTGGGCTCAGCTCGCGCCAGCGGCCGGCGAGCAGTTTGATCGCGGTCCAGGCAATGAAGCCGAAGGCGATGCCGTTGGCGATGGAGAAGGTCAGCGGCATGGCCAGCGCGGCGATGGCAACCGGTGCGGCGACGGTGAGGTCTTCCCAATCGATGTTGGCGAGGCTGCTCATCATCAGCACGGCGACGAACAGCAATGCCGGTGCGGTCGCGTAGGCGGGCACGGCACCGGCCAGCGGCGCGAAGAACAGGCTGAGTAGGAACAGCAGCGCCACCACACAGGCGGTCAGCCCGGTGCGGCCACCAGCGCTGATGCCGGCTGCCGATTCGATGTAGCTGGTGGTGGTCGAGGTGCCGAGTGCGGCGCCAGCCATGGTCGCGGTGCTGTCAGCCAGCAGCGCACGGCCGAGGCGAGGCATGCGACCGTCCTTGTCCAACAGGTTGGCTTTCTGGGCGACACCGATGAGGGTACCGGAGGTGTCAAACAGGTCGACGAAGAGGAAAGCGAAGATCACGCTGAGCAGGCCGATATCCAGCGCGCCCATGATGTCCAGTTCCATGAAGGTGGGGATCAACGAGGGCGGCATGGACACCACGCCGTTGAGCTCGGACAGGCCAAGGATGATCGACAGCCCAGTAACGACGAGGATGCCAATCATCACGGCCCCCGTGACCTTGCGATAGGCCAGCGCGGCGATCAGGAAGAAGCCGAGGCAGGCCAGCAGCGGGCCGCCGGCGGTGAGGTCACCCAGGCCCACCAGCGTGGCCGGGTTGTCGACGACGATACCGGCATTCTTCAGCGCGATGATCGCCAGGAACAGGCCGATACCCGCCGCGATGCCCGAGCGCAGCGCCAGCGGAATGCTGTGGATGATCCACTCGCGGATCTTGAAGATCGACAGCAGGAAGAAGATCGCACCCGAGAGGAAAACCGCACCCAGCGCGGTCTGCCAGGTGTAACCCATGGTCAGCACCACGGTGTAGGTGAAGAAGGCGTTCAGGCCCATGCCCGGTGCAAGGGCGATCGGGTAGTTGGCCACCAGGCCCATGATCGCCGAGCCGATGGCCGCGGCCAGGCACGTGGCGACGAAGACTGCGCCGTGGTCCATGCCGGTTTCAGCGAGGATGCTCGGGTTGACGAAGAGGATGTAGGCCATCGTCAGGAAGGTGGTGAGACCGGCCAGGATCTCGGTGCGCAGCGTGGTGTTGTGCGCCTTGAGTTGGAACAGCTTCTCCAGCATGGTGATTCCTCTTCTTGCCGGTCTTTCGTGCGGTTGGGGTACAGCAAAGCTTATCCGGGCGAAGCCCGCAAAAAGCGGGGCATCTTACACCGTCGCTCGAGCGGGTTGAATTTCCATTCGGTGACTTGTGAGTTCTGCTTTTCACGGTGGGATCGCGCCGGCCTGTATCCAGCACTGGGCGAGATTGTGAAGCCGGCGCGCAACGGTTGTACTCGCGACGGGTCTGTGTGACTGACGGCCCGATTGGCGCCGTTCTGCGAGGAGGGAACATGACCGAACACCAGACCGACCGAAGGCTGGGCGGAAGCCACAGGCGCCTCGGCATGCCCAGCTCGCTGCGCATGAGGGAACACCCGCATGGTTGAACCCGTACGCGGTGTATGCGCGCTGGTGCTGGCGGCGGGGCAGGGCAGCCGTTACCGCGAGCATGCAGATCAGGACAAATTGCTCGCCCCCTGTAATCGCACGCCTGATGCCCCGCCCGTGCTGGCGGCAACGCTTGGTGCGCTGTGCGGGGTCGCCGAGCGGCTGGTCGTCGTAACCCGTGAAGACAACAGCGAGCTGCTTGCCTGGCTTGGGCAACAGGCTGATCGGTACGGTGCCGAGGTGCTCGCCGTGCACACCAAGGGGTTGGGCCACAGCCTGGCGCAGGCGGTCAGGCAGTACCCGAGCGACAAAGGCTGGCTGGTCGTGCTCGGCGACATGCCTTATGTGCGGCCCGCCACCTTCCGTCGCATCGCTGAGCAGATCGAGCCACCGCGCCTGGTGGTGGCAAGTCATCAGGGGCAGCGCGGCCATCCGCGGGGGATCGGTCGCGACCACGCGTTGCAGGTGATGTCGCTGGACGGCGAGCGCGGTGCTCAGGCGCTGTTTTCGTGTGGTGCCGCCTGGGAAGTCGAGGTCGATGACTCCGGCGTGTTGCAGGACATTGATCGCCCCGATGATCGACGCAACAGCTGACCGGCTGTAGCTGCCTGCCGGTGTGGCGCCCCGGCAGCTCTAGCGCGCCTTGCATGGCTATGTATGCGCTCGGCTGAACGATTTTTCCGCGTGGGCAGTCGTACTTCCTAGGCGCACGGAAAGCGCATCGAATGCCTGAGGTCTTCGGCGATCCTGCATAGAACAGGCACCCGAAGCCCCCCAAACCGTGAGGCTGCTATGAGCGAAACGTCTTCCGCCCCAGGTGGGATTACCGCCTGTTCCATTTCCCTCCAACTGAACGGCCAGCGCCGTGAAGTCGAGGTCTATCCCTGGACCACCCTGCTCGATCTGCTACGTGAGCAACTGCACCTGACCGGCACCAAGAAAGGCTGTGACCACGGCCAGTGTGGCGCCTGTACCGTGTTGCTCAATGGCAAGCGGATCAATAGCTGCCTGACCCTCGCCGTAATGCACGACGGCGCAGAGCTGACCACCATCGAAGGGCTGGCGCAGGGCGAGGAACTGCACCCGATGCAGGCCGCCTTCGTCAAACACGACGCCTTCCAGTGCGGCTATTGCACGCCCGGGCAGATCTGCTCCGCTGTGGGCATGATCGCGGAAGGACGGGCAGAAACCCGTGATGATCTGCGCGAACAGATGAGTGGCAATGTCTGCCGTTGCGGCGCCTACCCGAACATTGTCGCCGCTATCGAGGACGCTACGGCGGACACTCGCGAACGCCTGGCCGGTGCGAAGGAGGTGACGCCATGAATCCCTTCAGCTATGCACGCCCAAGCAGCGTTGAGGAAGCCATCGGTCAATTCCGCCCGAACAGCCGCTACATTGCCGGTGGCACCAATCTGCTGGACCTGATGAAGGAAAACGTTACGCGTCCTTCCCAGCTGATCGACATCACCCAACTACCACTGGCTGACATCGAAGAGACGGCGGATGGTGGCCTGCGCATTGGTGCGTTGGTGAGCAACGCGGATCTGGCCTGGCATCCGCTGGTGGAAGCACGCTATCCGCTGCTGTCACAAGCGATCCTGGCCGGCGCCTCGCCGCAGCTGCGCAACATGGCCACCACAGGCGGCAATCTGCTGCAGCGCACCCGTTGCTACTACTTCTACGACAGCACCACGCCGTGCAACAAGCGTGAACCGGGCACCGGCTGCTCGGCGCGCGATGGGCTCAATCGCATCCACGCGATTCTCGGCCACAGCGACGCCTGCATCGCCGTCCATCCCTCCGACATGTGCGTGGCGATGGCGGCACTAGAGGCAGTGGTGCATGTGCAAGGGCAGCGGGGCGAGCGGCGCATTCCCATGGCCGACTTTCACCGCTTGCCGGGCCATACACCCGAGCAGGACAACACCCTGGTCGATGGCGAGCTGATCACCGCGGTCGAGTTGCCGCCCCAAGACTTCTCCGCACACAGCAGCTACCTCAAGCTGCGTGATCGTGCCTCCTATGCGTTCGCCCTGGTTTCGGTCGCCGCTGCACTGGAGATGGACGGCGACAGCATTCGCAGTGCCCGTATCGCCATGGGCGGGGTGGCACACAAGCCCTGGCGCAAGGCCGAAGCCGAGGCGGCGCTGGTCGGCAAAACGGCTGACGAGGCCGCGTTCACGACCGCTGCGGACATCCTGCTCGAGGGAGCCAGTGGCTTCGAACACAACGCCTTCAAGATCGAACTGGGCCGTCGCGCCATCGTTCGCGCCCTGACCGACGCTGCCAGAGGAGCCGCCCAATGAAACCAGCCAACTCCCCGTTCGGGCAGCCGCTTAACCGAGTCGATGGCCCGCTGAAAGTCACGGGACAGGCCCATTACGCCGGTGAGTTTGATGTGCCCGGCCTGCTCTACGGCAGCGTGGTCAACAGCAGCATCGCGCGTGGTCGAATCATCAGCATCGATGCCAGTGCGGCTGAAGCGGTGCCCGGCGTGGCGCTGGTGCTAACCCACCAGAACCGACCGCCCATTGCCAGCTATGACGAGCCCTACGAGGACGACGATGCCGCCGATGGCTCGCCGTTCCGGCCGCTGTTCAACGACCGTATTCTCTACAGCGGCCAGCCGATCGCGCTGGTGGTGGCGGAAAACCTCGAACTGGCCCGCTACGCCGGCAGCCTGGTGCGCGTCGAATACGAGCGCGAGCCCCATCACACCGACCTGCTCAGCGAGCTGGAAACCATGCACAAGGCACCGGCCGACCTGCCGGAGCCGCGCGGTGATGTGGACAGCGCTCTGGCCAGCGCACAATTCAAGGTGGATGTGCAGTACACCACGCCGGTCGAGCACCACAATCCGATGGAGCCGCATGCCTCGACCGTTCACTACTTTCCCGAAGGCAACCTGGAGATCTACGACAAGACCCAGGGCGTGCAGAACTGCATGCGCTATCTGGAAGGCGTGTTCGACATGGAGGGCAAGATCCGCATCCTCTCGCCGTTTGTCGGCGGTGCCTTCGGTTCCGGCTTGCGTCCTCAGTATCAGCTGACGCTGGCGGTGATGGCGGCGCTCAAGCTCAAGCGCTCGGTGCGCGTCACTCTCAAGCGCCAGCAGATGTTCACCTTTGGCTATCGTCCGCGCACCGTGCAGCGGCTGTCGATCGGCGCAAACGCCAGCGGCGAATTGCAGGCCATCACCCATCAGGCGATCGGTCAGACCTCCAGCTTCGAGGATTTCACCGAGCATGAGGTCGAGTGGTCCGGGATGCTTTACAAGTGCCCGAACGCAAGGCTCGACTACCAACTGGTGCCGCTGGACGTCTACACGCCGCTGGATATGCGAGCGCCGGGTGCGACCATTGGCGTCTACGCCCTGGAAAGCGCGATGGACGAACTGGCCTACGCGGCGAACGTCGATCCGCTGCAGTTACGCCTGACCAACTATTCCGAGCGCAACGCCAACGAGGACAAGCCCTATTCGAGCAAGGAGCTGCGCCAGTGCTACGAGCAGGGCGCCGAGCGCTTCGGCTGGTCACGCCGCTCGATGGCGCCACGCTCCATGCGCGACGGCAACCAGCTGATCGGCTGGGGCATGGCTACCGGAGTGTGGGAGGCGATGCAGATGCCGGCTGCCGCCAAGGCGTGCCTCGAGCCCGACGGACGGCTGGTGGTCAGCAGCGCCACCTCCGACATCGGCACTGGCACCTACACGGTGATGACCCAAATCGCGGCGGCGGCCATGGGCCTGCCGATGGAGCAGGTCGAGTTTCGCCTGGGTGATTCGAACCTGTCGCAGGCGCCGCTGGAAGGCGGCTCCTTCACGGTGTCGTCCGTCGGGACAGCGGTGCAGCAGGCGTGTGAGGGGCTGCAGGCCAAACTACTCGACGCCGCTCAGCAGTCGCCGGTATCGCCGTTCACCGGGGCCAAGCTCGAGGATGTGGAGTTCATCGACGGCCAGATGCGCTTGAAGGCCTCGCCCGAACAACGGGTCGAGCTGGCGAAGATCGTCTCCGCCAGCGGCGTGCTCGAAGCGGAAGTCAGCGCCAAGCCGGGCGAGAAACGCAACGAGTATTCAATCTCTACGCACTCGGCGATATTCGTCGAGGTACGGGTGGACGAATCGCTGGGCACGGTAAAGGTGAGTCGCGTGGTCAGTGCTGTGGCCGCCGGGCGCGTGGTCAATCCGAAGACCGCGGGTAACCAGATCGCGGGTGGTGTGGTCTGGGGCATCGGGCAGGCGCTGCATGAGGAAACCATGATCGACCACAACCTCGGTCGTTACATGAACCACAACCTGTCCGAGTACCACGTCCCGATCAATGCTGATATCAACGACATCGACGTGTTCTTCGTCGAGGAGACGGACGAAATCGTCAACGCGCTGGGCTCCAAGGGCGTGGGTGAGATTGGCATCGTTGGCGTGGCGGCGGCGGTGGGTAACGCCATCTACCACGCCACCGGCAAGCGGGTGAGGGACTTGCCGATTACCTTGGACAAGGTGTTGTAACCGGCCGGACGCGTGGAAAAGGCGTTGCCGTTTTCCACCCTACGGATGCGCGACTTTCGAGTGTACGGAAGTAGGGTGGAAGACCGCGACGCGTCTTCCACCGAGCCCGCTAATCCAGATCCCGATGCAACTGGTCGCGGTTGGCCAGCGTCGGGAACAGCTTCATCCAGGTACCGGTGATGATCAGCGTTCCGACGCCACCGATCACCACAGCCGGCACCGTGCCGAACCAGTGAGCCGTCAGCCCGGACTCGAATTCACCGAGCTGGTTGGACGCGCCGATAAACAGACCATTGACCGCACTCACCCGGCCGCGCATCGCGTCCGGCGTTTCCAGCTGCACGAACGCGCCGCGGATCACCATGCTGATCATATCCGCCGCGCCCAGCACCACCAGCACACCCATCGAAAGCCAGAATGACGTCGACAGGCCGAAGGCGATGGTTGCCAGGCCGAACACCCCGACAGCAGCGAACATGAACCGGCCGACCCTTTTGTTGATGGGATAGCGCGCAAGCCACAGCGACATCAGCAGCGCACCCACCGCCGGTGCCGAACGCAACAGCCCTAAACCCCAGGGCCCGGTGAGCAGGATGTCCTTGGCGAACACCGGCAGCAGTGCCGTGGCGCCACCGAGCAGCACGGCAAACATATCCAGAGAAATGGCGCCGAGAATGTCCGGCCGGCTGCGGATGAAGCGCATACCCGCGAGCAGGTTGTCCATCGCCGGGCCGGTTTGCTTGGGCGGCGCCGGGCGTTTCGGCAGGCTCAGCATCAGGCTGCAGGCCAGGGCGAACAGCAGCGCCACCGGGCCATAGACCCACAGCGGGCCGATGGCGAATAGCAGTCCACCGAGCGCCGGTGCGACGATGGTGGCGGTCTGCATGGCCGATGACGACGCCGCTACGGCCGCGGGAAATAGTTGCGCGGGCACCAGGCTCGGCAACAGCGCCTGGGTGGCCGGCCCCTCGAACGCCCGCGCCGTGCCTAGAAGAAAGGCGAGCACGAAGATCATCTCTCGCGTCACCCCCAGCCCGCCGGCGCCAAGCACCAGCGACAGGGCGATCAGCCCCTGCAAACCCTGACACAGCGCCGCCACTCTTCGACGGTCGAAGCGGTCAGCGACATGGCCGGTCCAGAGAATGAACAGCAGACGAGGGAAGAATTCGGCCAGGCCCACGAGGCCGAGGTCGAGCACGCTGCCGGTCAGCTCGTACATGTGCCAGCCGATCGCAACGGCGAGCATCTGGAAGCCGCTGGCGGTGAACACGCGGGCGAACCAGAACTTGATAAAAGGGCGTTGGTGACGCAGCAGGAGTTTGGCGTGTGTGGACATCAGGTCGAGGTGCAGGGTGGGCAGTGGGCCAGATTAGCATTCAGCCCCTGTGGCGCTGTGAGGCAATCTGCCTGCCGAAAGCCGAGCGGAGTGGACGAGCGGCGTTTTGCTTTGGCCCGCCAGCAGTCGAGCACATGGTGCTCTGGTGGGCTGAAGCCCACCCTACGTAGAAGGATATGCGTTGGGTTTTCCCCGTAGGGTGGGCTTTAGCCCACGGTGGACGCGTTTTGGTATCTGTGGCGGGCCGGGTTCACCGCGCGTGCGCGATCAGGCGTCGGGCTTCATTCAGGCAACAACCCGCGCTCTGCAAACACCGCCTTGGCGGTCGCCATGCCGTTCAATGCTGCAGGGAAGCCGGCATAAACCGCCATCTGGATGATTACCTCGACGATCTGCTCCGGCGTGCAGCCGACGTTCAATGCGCCGTGGATATGCACCGCTAATTGCGGCTGGCAATGTCCCAGCGCCGTTAGCGCCGCGACGGTCGCAAGCTCACGCTGTGGCAGGTCGAGGCCAGGGCGCTGGTAGATATCGCCGAAGGGAAACTCGATGACGTAGCGGGCCAGGTCCGGTGCGATGGCTTGCAGGCTGTCGATGACCTTTCGGCCGGCCTCACCGTCGATCTCTTCGAGTTTGGCCAAGCCTTCGGTGTAGCGGGTGGATGCGGACATGGAGCGTTCCTCTTGATTGGGAAGAGGAAAGCCTGAGGGTTGGAGTGGACTCTAGGTCAAGGGGTTGTTTGTTGGCGGTACAGCTCGATCTTTGCCTGCAGCGCGGTCAGATGTTCGCGGTCGCGCTCCAGACGGTCCTGCAGTTTGGCTGCATGGACTTCGAGCAGCGCCTGCCGCGCCGCCAGAGTCGATTCGCCGCGTTCACGCAGATCGGCGTAGCGAATGATGTCGTCCAGCGCCATGCCGGTGTCTTTGAGACGCAGGATGAAGCCGACCCATTCCAGATCGCGCGGGCCGTAGACTCGAAAGCCGCTGGCGTCCCGCGCGACATGGCGCAGCAGGCCGATCTTTTCGTAATAGCGCAGGGTGTCGGCGGAAAGGCCGGTTCGCGTGGCGAACTGCTGGATGCTCAGCCGAACCGGCGCTTCGCTCATGGCTTGATGGCTCGCAGGATGACGAACTTGGGCGTCGCCGCGACCTGCTCTACCTTGCCGAACAGGCGCTTGAGCTTGAGGTGGTAACCGAGGTGGCGGTTGCCGACGATCCACAGCTCGCCGCCCTTGGCCAGCGCCGTCTTGGCCTGGGTGAACATTCGCCAGGCGAGGAAATCACCGACCACCTGCTGCTGATGAAAGGGCGGGTTGCACAGCACCAGATCCAGCGAATCCATTGGCTGTTCGGCCAGCCCGTCACCGGCACGGATATCGGCAGGGCGCTCGCCGAGGATCGCCTGCCAATTCTCCCGTGCCGATTGCACTGCCATGTGGCTCTCGTCCACCAGCGTCATCTGCGCTTGTGGATTGCTCAGAGCGTAGACGATACCGAGCACGCCATTGCCGCAGCCTAGGTCCGCGACACGCAGGTTGCCGAGCGCCTTCGGCAGGTGCGGCAGGAAGGCTCGGGTGCCGATGTCGAGGTCTTCTCGGCAGAACAGGTTGGCATGGTTAATCAGTTCGACGGCTGGCTTATCGAGGTGATAGCGGGTCGGGTAGGGCGAGCGCGGTGCCGGCTTGTCGCTCGGAGTCGCGGTCAGCAGACGCGCTTTCTTCACCGCCAGCGAGGCTTGCATTGGGCCGATGTACTTCTCCAGCAGATCGCCCGCTGCACGCGGCAGGTGCTTGATCATCGAGCCGGCGATCACTTGGGCACCTGGCGCGAGTTGGCCATGCAGGCGGATCAGCTGTTCCTCCAGCAAGGCGAGCGTCTTGGGGACGCGAATCAGCACCCGGTCGAACGGCCCTTGAGGCACCTCACTGGCGGGCACGAAGCTCACCGCGTCAACCGGCATGGCGTTGCGCTGCAGGTTTTTTTCCAGTGCCAGGTGCGCCAGGTGAGAGTCGCCGCTGCTGGTGACCTGCACCTGCTTCGCCAGCGAGCAGGCCAAGGCGCCAAAACTGTCGTTGAGGATCAGCACCCGCATTGTCGCAGCCAAGCCTTGCTCGTGTAGCTGCGCCAATAGGTATTCGTCAGCCGCATCGAACGCCTGCAAGGGTTCGTTGGGCTGTTCCGGCTGGCGGATCAGATCGAGGCGTGCGTAGGCGGATTCGAGAATAGGCATAAGAACTGGCGGTGTTTGTAGGCGTCGGAAAGGAGTATCAAGGGGACAGTCAGTGGAAAAACTATCCCTGAATCCGCAGTTGTCCGCGAAGGGAGCGAAGTATGACCGTCAGCGAAGAGAAGTTCACCCGCCAGCGTCTGCTCGAGGTGCAGACGCTGACGCCCAGTCTGTTTACCCTGCGCACCACCCGCGACCCCGGCTTCCGCTTTACTGCCGGCCAGTTCGCCCGCCTCGGCGTTCGTAAGCCCAGCGGCAGCATCGTCTGGCGGGCGTACTCGATGGTATCGGCGCCCCATGATGAGTTTCTCGACTTCTTCTCCATCGTGGTGCCGGATGGTGAATTCACCAGCGAACTGAGTCGCCTCAAGCCCGGCGACGAGCTGCTGGTGGACAAGCAGGCGTTCGGCTTCCTCACCCTTGATCGATTCATTGACGGCCGGGACCTCTGGCTGCTGGGCACCGGTACCGGCATCGCACCGTTTCTCTCGATCCTGCAGGACTTTGAGGTCTGGCAGCGCTTCGAGCGGATCATCCTGGTGTATAGCGCGCGCACCGCATCCGAGCTGGCCTATCAGGGCCTGATCCGCGAGCTGCCGCAGCGCGATTATCTGGAAGGCCTCGGCTCGAAGCTGACCTATCTGCCGGTCGTGACCCGCGAGCAGATGCCCGGCGCGCTGCACGGTCGTGTCACGACGCTGATCGAGAACGGCGAACTGGAGCGAGCGGCCGATCTGCAGCTCGAGCCCGAACACTCGCGGATTATGCTCTGCGGCAATCCGCAGATGATCGAGGACACCCGCAGCATGCTCAAGACACGGGATCTCAACCTGAGCCTGACCCGGCGGCCGGGTCAGGTGGCGGTGGAGAATTACTGGTAATGCGGCGTTGGAGACGACTTGATACGGCCCTAGCCATCAGGCCGGCCCCCGCGCGGATCGTCGAGTCGATCTTGGAACGCTTGCCTGGCGGCGGGCCGCGAACTGACCCGCCGCTGGCTCAATCCGCCAATTCGTAGCGGTCACGGCCGTTGCGCTTGGCCCGCAGCTTCGTAGGGTGGATCACGCTTCACCGATCAACCGAGCGGTGGCAAAGGTGGATGAAAAAAGCGTCATCCAGCCGCCGTTTTGCGCGCTAACTGGCTGTGTCTGCGACACGTTGCGCGCCGGGGCGTTTGCGGCGACGTAGTAGGGCGCGCTGCTGCGCGGTAACGGCGTGTGCCGGCGTAGTTAATCGCAACCGGCAGGAAGTGGTACTGGATGTTCGGCCATTCGAACTTGGCGCGTGAGCGAATGAAGCCGCCGGCCTCGAACTGGTTGCTGGCGCCGATGCCCTTGCCGCGTCCGCATTCCATACGGCGGTTGTTCATGTACGGTTCGGGATCGGTCTCGTAGGCCCAGTTATAGCGCCGGCCCTGCAGCGGAAAGGCGAGCGCGGCGGGCATCTGGGTGCGGTAGTCCGCCCTCCGGCTTCGAGGAGCAGCACGACATCCGCGTCCTCGGTCAGGCGGGTAGCCAGCACGTTACCGGCCGAGCCGGCACTGATGATGATGTAGTCGTATTCCTTCAAAGCAGTATCCTCCCGAATGGACACCGCCAGTCTCGAGCCATCAGCAGCACGGGAGCACCGCCGTTGCTTGCGTCGCCCGTCAGAACGCCGAGACGAATTCGCCCAGTTCGACCTGGATCGACTTGGTGCGTGTGTAGTGCGCCAGGGTCGTCAGACCGTTCTCGCGGCCCACGCCGGATTGCTTGTAGCCGCCTACAGGCATTTCGGCTGGCGATTCCCCCCAAGTGTTGATCCAGCAGATGCCCGCTTCGAGCTGATGAATGACGCGGTGGGCGCGGGCCAGATCCTGGGTGACGATTCCTGCGGCGAGGCCGTAGTCGGTGTCGTTGGCACGGCGGATCACTTCCGCTTCGTCGTCAAAGATCAGGATGCTCATCACCGGGCCGAAGATTTCCTCACGCACGATGCGCATGTTATCCCGGCAGTCGCTGAACACGGTCGGTGCAACATAGGCGCCCTTGGCATATTCACCTTCGGTCACCCGCGTTCCGCCGCAGAGCACCCGCGCGCCCTCGGCACGGCCCGACTCGATGTAATCGAGCACGCTGTCCATGTGTGCGTAGCCCACCAGCGGGCCGAAGTTGGTCCGCTCGTCCAGCGGATCACCCAGACGGATACGCTTGACCCGCTCGAGGACCTTGGCTTCGAACCGCGCCTGCAGCGAACGCGGGATGAACACGCGGGTGCCGTTGGTGCACACCTGGCCGGAGCTGAAGAAGTTGGCCATGACCGCGATGTCTGCCGCACGGTTGAGATTGGCGTCTTCGAAGATGATCAGCGGCGACTTGCCGCCCAGCTCCATGGTTACGTCCTTGAGCGAGGAGCTTGAGGCGCTGGCCATGACCTGCTTGCCGGTGCGGGTGCCGCCGGTGAAGGAGATCTTCGCTATGCCCGGGTGCTCGGTGAGCCAGGTGCCGACTTCCCGGCCGCTGCCGGTGAGGACATTGAACACGCCGTCTGGCAGGCCCGCTTCGGTATAGATCTCAGCCAGCTTCAGCGTGCTCAGGGAGGTCATTTCGCTGGGCTTGAAGATCATGGCATTGCCGGCTGCCAGTGCCGGCGCGGACTTCCACAGGGCGATCTGGATCGGGTAGTTCCAGGCCCCGATGCCCGCCACCACACCCAGCGGCTCGCGGCGGGTGTAGACGAAACTGGTGTCGCGCAACGGGATTTGTTCGCCTTCGATGGCCGGTACCAGGCCGGCGTAATACTCCAGTACATCGGCCCCGGTGACGATGTCGACTGCGCGGGTTTCAGTCAGCGGCTTGCCAGTGTCGAGTGTTTCCAGTTCGGCCAGTTCGTCGTTGCGTTCGCGCAGGATGTCCACCGCGCGGCGCAGGATGCGTGAGCGCTGCATGGCGGTCATGGCGGCCCAGACCTTTTGTCCGGCAGCGGCGCTGGCGACCGCCTTGTCCACGTCATCACGCGAGGCTCGCTGCAGTTCGGCGAGTACTTCGCCCGTCGCCGGGTTGACCGTCTCGAAGGTCGTGCCGCTGGAGGCATCGACGTAACGGCCATCGATATAGAGTTGCTGCTGCTCGAAACGGGGCATGGTCATCCTCGCGCGGTGCGTGTGGAGAGTGGGGAGCAGCTCAGCGGTTGGCCAAGAGCTGATCCAGGTAGTCGTCGGCCAATTGCAGCGCCTGCTCAATGTCGAAGTCATCGCCGGCCAGCGCGCCGCGCAGCCAGAGGCCGTCGATCAGTGCTGCCATGCCGCGTGCGGCCGAGCGTGCCTTTTCCTGGGGCAGGACGCGGCGGAACTCGCAGCAGAGGTTCGAATACAGGCGGTGGTCATTGATTCGCTGCAAGCGGTGCAGGGAGGGCTGGTGCATGCTGAACGCCCAGAACGCCAGCCAGGTTTTCATCGCCGGGCCATTGACCTGGCTGTCGTCGAAGTTGCCTTCGATGATGGCTTTCAGATGTGCGCGAGGACTGTCGTCGGCAAGCTGCTCGCGGCGCGTGCGAACGGCTTGGTTGAGCGCTTTCATCAGGTGCCGCATGGTCGCTTCGAGCAGGCCGTTCTTGTCCTGGAAGTAGTGGGCGATGATGCCGTTCGACACGCCTGCCAGGCGCGCAATCATGGAGATGCTGGCGTCGCTCATGCCGACCTGGTCCACCGCCTCGAGCGTCGCGTGTATCAGCTGCTTGCGCCTTATAGGCTGCATACCAAGCTTGGGCATTTTTTGAGAATCCGGTCAGGTTTAGACTTGCAGCCAGACTAGAGTCTTCTTATTGAACGCTCAATCAATAAAGGAGCGGTTGTCGATATTCGGTATATGCGTGTCGCGCATTGAGTGCGGTGGACAAATGCACGGCCGATGTCACCAGCGCACCCGGCGCGGTGGCGTAGCGCGTGCGGCAAGAGAGGTTATGAGATTGCCATACACCATTCGATTGCGTGCCTGCATACGACTGCATGGCGTCGAGCGGCGCCCACCAAGGGCGCCGCTCGGGATTGGTAAAGACGGGACGGTTATTCGAGCCACTCGGCGACGCGGTCCGGATGCTTTTCCACCCATTCGCGGGCGGCAGCTTCAGGCTTGGCGCCGTCGCGAATCGCCAGCATGACTTCGCCAACTTCCTCGGCGCCCCAGCTGAATTTCTTCAGGAAGGCCTCGGCTTCGGGAGCCTTGCTGGCGAGCCCCGGGTTGGCGACCGTATCGACGTGCTCGTCGTCACCGAAGGCCTTCTTCGGGTCTTCCAGGAAGCGCAGATTCCACTTGGCGAACATCCAGTGCGGGATCCAGCCGGTGACGACGATGGGTTCCTTGGCCTTTTCCGCACGGGTCAGCGCGGTGGTCATGGCTGGGCCCGAGCTGGGCATCAAGCGCAGGTCCAGGTCGTATTGCTTGATCGCGTCCTCGGTTCGCCGCATGACACCGGCCCCGGCATCGATACCGGTGATCTTGCCGTCGAATGCCTCGCTGTACTGGTTGAGGTCCTCGATGCTTTTCGCCTCAACGTAGTCCGGCACGATCAGGCCGATCTTGGCGCCTTCGTAGTTGGTCCCGAGCACCACGATCTTGTTCTTCAGTTTCTCGAAGTATTCGCCGTGGGTGGCCGGCAGCCAGGCGGAGAGGGTGGCGTCGAGGTCACCGCGCGCCACGCCCTGCCACATGATGGCCGGTTCCACCGGTTGCAGCTTGACGGTGTAGCCCAGCTTGCTTTGCAGGATCTCGCCCGCCACGTGGGTGGCAGCGACGCTGTCGTCCCAACCGTTGACGTAGCCGATTTTCAGCGCGGGCTTATCCGCCGCCATGCTGGCCGCCATGCCGAGCGCCATGCTGGCGGCGCCGAGACCGCAAAGGAAATGCTTGATCAGACTCATGCGTGTTAGCTCCATGTCAGGAAAAGTGGCAGTGATGCCGACCGGGGCCCATACCAGGGCTCAAGGTTGTTGCCGGAGCCACACTTGCCAAGTGAGGCCCCACGCGCGGTTCCGATGCGCAGCCTGCGCACCGTTAAAAGATGAATGGGAGTGGGTTGGCTCTAGCCGAGCAGGGGCCTGGCGTGTTCCCCGGGACCGCCTGTCCGGCTGCGTTTCCGTCAGAGTCCGACGAACTTCTTCACGGCAGCGACGCCGTCCTGACCGTCCCGGGTGGTCACCCCGGCCAGCCATTGGTCGAGGGCGCCCGGATTGTCCTTGATCCATTGCTTCGCGACGGTCTGCGGATCGTCACGCTCGAGTGCCATCTGCATCAGCTCGCTTTCCATCGGGACGCTGAACTGCAGGTTCTGCAGCAGCTTCCCGACGTTCGAGCAGCGCTCCAGATAGTCCTGCGGCACCACGGTAAATACCTTGGCGGCACCAAAGTCAGGCCCGAACACCTCGTCGCCACCGGCGAGGTAGGTCAGGTCGTACTGGGAGTTCATCGGGTGGGGCGCCCAGCCGAGGAACACCACGGGCTCCTTCTTCCGAATGGCGCGTTGCACCTGGACCAGCATGCCGGCTTCGCTGGACTCAATCATGCGGAAGTCACCAAGGCCGAACTGATCGTTCTTGATCATCTTCTCGATCAGCAGATTGCCGTCGTTGCCCGGCTCGATCGCGTAGATCCGGCCGCCCAGCTGATCCTTGAACTTGGCGATGTCCTGGAAGCTTTTCAGCCCCGCGTCGGCCGTATAGGTGGGCACCGCCAGGGTGTATTTGGCGCCCACGAGGTTGGGCGATTCGAGCACCTTGACGCCACCGTCCTTGGCGAACGGCTCGATGACCGCGTCCATCGAGGGTGACCAATAGCCGAGAAACGCATCGATCTGCTTGTTCTTCACGCCGGTGAAGGCGATCGGCACGGACGCCATCACCTTGCTCGGGTCATAGCCCAGGCCTTCGGTCAGGACCATCGCAACCCCTGTGGTCGCGGCGATGTCGGCCCAGCCGATTTCAGCGAAACGCACCTTCTCACAGCTCGCCGGGTCCTGGCCCCATGCGCTCTGCAGCGCCGCGCAGGCGAGCAGGCCCACAGCCGTCGATATCGTCTTGAACGTCTTCATTCCGATTGCCTTATCTAGGAGTTGTGGGGCTATTGGCGCTGTAACTTGAGCTTGGCGCTTACCCAGGAATACCAGGTGGTCTTGTGTGTCACTTGCCTAGTGGTGCCAAAGCTTTCGGTGATGCGGTCCAGGATGATCGCCAGCAGAACCACTGCCATGCCGCTTTCGAAGCCGAGGCCGATGTCCAATCGCTGAATGCTCGCCAGCACGTCGTTGCCCAGGCCGCCGGCGCCCACCATCGAGGCGATGATCACCATCGACAGCGCCATCATGATGGTCTGGTTCACCCCGGCCATGATCGACGGCATGGCGTTCGGCAGCTGCACTTTGAACAGCAGCTGCCGGCTGTTACAGCCGAAGGACTGGCCAGCTTCTACGATTTCCTTGTTGACCTGGCGGATGCCCAGGTTGGTCAGGCGCACGGCCGGCGGCATGGCGAAGATCACCGTGGCGATGATGCCGGGCACGCGGCCGAGGCCGAACAGCATCGCCGCCGGGATCAGATAGACGAACGCCGGCATGGTCTGCATGAAGTCCAGGATCGGGCGGGTGATCATCGCCACGCGTTCGCTGCGTGCCGACCAGATGCCCAGCGGGATGCCGAGCAGCAGGCTGATGAGCGTGGCGGAGAAGGTCAGGCCGAGGGTCACCACGGTCTGCTCCCAGAAGCCGGTGAGCACGATGAGTACGAAGGACACAGCGGTAAAGGCGGCGAACCGGGCGCCGATGCGCCACAACCCGAGGCCAACGAAGAGCGCTATGAGCAGCCAGGCCGGCGGCAGCATCAGCAGCGCTTCGATGCCTTCGGAAAATCCGCTGACGACACTGCCGAGGCTGTCGAAGGCGCCGCTGTAGTTTTCCAGCAGGTGCTGGACGACATCGTTGACCCAGCTTCCGAGATCGAGCTCTTTGCTCATGATCATTCCTCCTGCAGGCGAGTCAGAAGGCGGCCTTTACTGATGGCGCCCGCATAGAACCCCTGGCTGTCTACCACGGGCATGGGTCCCTCGTTATCCACCAGGCGTTCGATGATCTGATCGAGCGGCTGGTCTTCGGTGAGGGGGGCGATTTGCTTCAGCAGGTTAGCCTCGAGGGCACAGGTCCGGCCGTTGTCGACCAGCAGAGCCAGTCGTTCCAGGCTGATCGAGCCGCGGAACCGTTTTTCTTCATCGACGACGAACGCGTAGTGCTTGTCCAGCGCCTGCAGGTCCTGGCAGACCTTCAGGGCGTCCGGGGCCTTGCCGTTATGCACATAGAGCGGGACGCTGTCGGCCTTGAGCTGGCCCGCGGTGAGGTAACGGCTGGTGTTGACGGTCTCGAAGAAGTTGCGCACGTAGCTGCTGGCGGGGTTGTCGACCAGTTCCTGCGGTGTACCGACCTGGATCAGCTTGCCGCCTTCCATGATGCCGATGCGGTTACCGATGCGCATGGCCTCCTCGATGTCATGGGAGACAAAGATGATCGTGCGCCGGTGGGTTTTCTGCAGTTCCAGCAACACGTCCTGCATTTCCCGGCGCTTGAGCGGGTCGAGCGCGGAAAAGGCTTCGTCCATGATGATCATCGAAGGGTTGACCGCCAGAGCACGGGCCAGGCCGACGCGCTGTTGCATGCCACCGGACAGTTCGTGCGGAAACTTGTGCGCGAAGGTGTCGAGACCGACCTGCTTGAGCACCGCCATGGCGCGCTGCTCGCGCTCCTTGCGCCCGACGCCGGCGACCTCGAGGCCGAAGGCGGCGTTGTCCTGCACCGTGCGCGAAGGCATCAGAGCGAATGACTGGAAGACCATGCTCATGTCACGTCGGCGCAGGTCGATGAGTTGCGAGTGGGGCAATTTGGCGACGTTCTGCCCATCGATGAAGACGTCTCCTGCGCTGGGCTCGATCAGGCGATTGATCAGGCGTATCAGCGTGGATTTGCCAGAGCCGGACAGGCCCATCAGGACGAAGATTTCGCCTTCCTCGACGCTGAACGACACATCGCTTACGCCGATGACCGCGCCGCGCTCGGCGAGGATCTTGTCCTTGCTCCAGCCTTGCTTGAGCAGGGTGATGGCTTCTTGTTCGTGGGGGCCGAAGACCTTGTACAGGTTCTCGACGACGATCTTTCCAGACTGCATGGGACGGTTCCCTCAGTAGACATCCAGCTCAGCTAAACGGAGGCCGCAAGCGCACGCAGCGCTCGACGGCTGTCGCCAACTGCTTAATGGCGTAATCGGTTGTCATGTACCGGGCTGAAGCGGTCTTGCGGTCGCTCGACGGGCAGCAGTCGCCAGGCGAAATGAGCGACTCATCTCGCGCGTCTGCAGGCTCGGCGTCGTGGCGTTTCACCGCTGTGTCGTGACCGCTTCTACCCTTGGCAGTGCTAGTAAGTTCATCGTGGTTCGTACGCCCCTGCGGAGCGGAACCGGTACCCATTATTGTTATCTGCTCAGCCGTTGGGGACGGCTGAAGCTACATCGTGCAAGGCCTCCAATCACCGCCGCACTAGGCGCCGGCTGTGGAACATGACTCAACGATAGGCCGCTTTGGGCGCGACAATTGTCGAGTTACGACGCCTACATACTGAACGGCGACATGGGGCCTTCTTTATTCAAGAGCGAAAAAAATTCATCACGATGATGGTGCAGACTTCCGGCTGTTTGTTAGGAAGTGAACCATTACGGCGCATTCAGCCAGTAAAAGAGGCACTGGAGTGACGGCACTATGAGCGTGGGTCATGTTGCGGGCTCGGCTTGTTTCGCGTGACTCGGGACATCAGGGGTCTGCTCTGCCTCGATGGCCCTTGACGTGGCCGCGCAGTGCGGAACGGGGCAAAGGGCCGCCGCAGCGACCCGAATCAGATGGCAGTAAAGGCGAGGCGCGGCCCTTCGTTTATCTGTAGCTAACGGTCTCGTAGTAAACGACCGGCTGGTGGCGATGGCCGTGCCGCCATCATTCATACGTCTCCAGGGTAATTGCGGCATGGCTGGTGGCAGCTTGGACAGCGGTTGCGCGTGGCAAGACCGGCTGGTCATAAACTGGGCAACCTGACGGGATTGGGCATGACCACGTCGGTGCCAGACTTCGATATGTTCGCAAAACCACCATGATGACGCCTGTCTTCAGGGCTTCCAGTGGAGCGTTTAGCGTGGCGATCAGCGTATTCGACCTTTTCAAAATCGGCATCGGGCCTTCCAGTTCCCATACCGTCGGACCGATGCTCGCCGGGGCGCTTTTTGTCGATGCCTTGCGCGAGCGCCAGATGCTCGAGCGGGTATGGCGAGTCGAAGTGCGCCTGTATGGCTCGCTGTCGGCCACCGGGGTCGGGCATGGCACCGACAACGCCGTGATCATGGGCCTGATGGGCGAGCGACCGGACGTTATCGATCCGGAGCAGATCGCCCCTCGCATCGCCGCGCTTCGATCCTGCGGCCAGCTACGGCTCGACGGGCACTGGCCGGTCGCGTTCGACTGGTCCAGAGACCTGCTCCTGCTAGAGGAAAATCTGCCGTATCACCCCAATGCCGTCACATTCATCGCGTACGGGCATTCCGGTGTGCTGCACGAGGACACCTATTACTCCGTCGGCGGCGGATTCGTGGTCAACGCCGAACAGGCCGCCGCCGGGCTGCTGGACCAGGACCACACCGTACTGCCCTATGATTTTTCCAATGCCGTCGAACTTCTGGTGCTGTGCAAGCGCCACGGCATGCGCGTCAGCGAATTGATGATGGCCAACGAGATGGCCTGGCGCAGCGAGGTGGAGATTCGCCAGGGGTTGTTGCGCCTGTGGGAGGCAATGAAGCTGTGTGTCACCAATGGCTTGCGGCATGAAGGCATATTGCCCGGCGGACTGAAGGTCCGGCGGCGTGCCGCCAGGCTGCACCAGAACCTGTTGGAGCTGGGCAAGCCGAATGTCATCGGCACGACCATGAGCGCCATGGAGTGGGTGAACCTGTTCGCCCTGGCGGTCAACGAGGAAAACGCAGCGGGCGGACGCATGGTTACGGCGCCCACCAACGGCGCGGCGGGCATCATTCCGGCTGTGCTGCACTACTACATGAAATTCCATCCGGAAGCGTCCGACAACGACGTGGTCGACTACCTGCTCGCCGCGGCGGCGATTGGCATTCTGTGCAAGAAGAACGCATCCATTTCGGGCGCTGAGGTGGGTTGTCAGGGCGAGGTGGGTTCCGCCTGCGCCATGGCCGCGGCCGGCCTGGCCGAACTGCTCGGCGCGACACCCGAGCAGTTGGAGAACGCGGCGGAAATCGGTCTTGAGCACAACCTGGGACTTACCTGCGACCCCGTCGGCGGGTTGGTGCAGGTGCCCTGTATCGAGCGCAACGCGATCGCCGCGATGAAGGCGATCAATGCGGCGCAGATGGCGATGCGTGGTGACGGCGAGCATTTCATCTCGCTCGACCGTGTCATTCGCACGATGCGTGACACGGGGGCCGACATGCACGACAAGTACAAAGAAACGTCCCGTGGCGGCCTGGCGGTCAATGCCATCGAGTGCTGAGTCGAACGGGTGCATCGGGCTCTTCGTGACGGCCCGTTGCGGTGCATTCTTCGCCCAGCGCCGGCGCTCGAATTCAGTCACCTGCACCCCGACTGTTACCCATCCCTGTTACCTGAAAGCGACAGTGTGCGGATCGCGCCAATAAGCGCCCCACACTGCTACCAAAGTGCTCACAGGCAGATAACCCCCGACCTTTACACTGTTCTATCTGCGTCACGCGAGGCGCATGACGGGGGCGTTTCAGAAGGTGCATAGTTTTAATTGAACGCGCATTCAAAGTAGGCACGCTGTTTGCCTTCTTTATAAGCAAAACCCGGCGCTAGCCAGCGCTGCACACTACAAGAAAAAGAGCCTCTTCAAAGGCTCGTGAAAATTGCCTACCGTGAGGGTCCGTCATGTCACAGATCAACCCCGGGTCACAGCCCCCGAACCGGCTCCCACAGACCATCGGCTTCCTGCTGCTGGAAAATTTCACCCTGATTTCCCTGGCCTCGGCCGTGGAACCGCTGCGGATGGCCAATCAGCTGTCCGGCAAAGAGCTGTACCGCTGGTTCACCGTGACCCAGTCGGGACTGCCCGTCAGCGCCAGCGACGGCCTGCAGATCACGCCGGACGCCAGCTTCGAGACCGCGCCCAGCCTGGACAGCGTCATCGTTTGCGGCGGTGTGGATATTCAGCACAGCGTGACGCGCGAGCATCTGCACTGGCTGCAGACGCAAGCGCGTCATGGCCGTCAGCTGGGCGCGGTGTGCACCGGCAGTTGGGCGTTGGCCAAGGCCGGCTTGCTCGATGGCTATGACTGCAGCGTGCATTGGGAATGCCTGGCCGCGATGCAGGAAGCCTTCCCGCGTACCTCCGTCACCCCCCGGCTGTTCTCCATCGATCGCAATCGCCACACCGCCTCCGGCGGCACTGCGCCCATGGATCTGATGCTGCAACTGATTGGCGCCCGGCATGGACGTGAACTGGCCGCGGCCATCTCCGACATGTTCATGTATGAGCGCATCCGCAGTGAACAGGATCTACAGCGCGTTCCTCTCAAGCACATGCTGGGCACCAACCAGCCGAAGCTGCTCGAGATCGTGGCTCTGATGGAGGCCAACCTCGAAGAGCTGATCGACCTGGACGAACTGGCCTGCTACGTGGACGTATCGCGGCGCCAGCTCGAGCGACTGTTCCAGAAATACCTGCACTGTTCGCCGTCGCGCTATTACCTCAAGCTGCGGCTGATTCGCGCGCGTCAGCTGCTCAAGCAGACGCCGATGTCGATTATCGAAGTGGCTTCGGTGTGCGGCTTCGTCTCGACCCCGCACTTCTCCAAGTGCTACCGCGAGTTCTTCGGCATTCCGCCGCGTGACGAGCGTTCGGGCCAGCAGTCGGCGCAGGTGGTTGCGCTGATACCGCGCCCGGGCGAGGCCAACAGAAATCCCGCCACTGTCGCAGCGTTGCAGCGTGCTCAGGGTGAGTCGACATTCGCCAGCGTGCGCATCTGACATAGCGCACGCTCTGGTTGATAAAGGTGGGTGACGCTGTCATCCACCTTTTTTTGCGGTTTTTGGCTAGAGGCTGCGCGCTGTTTTGTTACGACACTGCTTGCTTCGGAACTGCTTGTTTCGAGCTGTGGCCATGGCGCACCTGTGACGCCGCCATGCCACGTCACAGGTGACCGGCACGGTCTAGTTGGCGCGCACCAGTGCGGGAAGTAGATTGCGGCATATGGCCTCGCGGACCGACGGTAGCAGGGTGGCAGAGCCGCCCAGCAGTTCCTCGACCAGTCGACGTAGCGCCTGCGCGCGTTCCCGGGACAGACCGACAACGGCGCGCTCACAGGCTTGTTCAGCCGACACCCCACACGGAATCTCAAAGCCCAGCGCCACCAGGCGGTCTCGAAAATCGTCCTGGTCGATCAGGTCGGCATGCATCATCGTTCTTGCTCCTTTGGCTTCGATAGGCGAGGCGGCTGGCTCAGCGCAGCACGCCTTCTTCGCGCAACAGTTTGAATATGGCTTCGGCACCGGCTTGCGGCGACACATCCTTGAGTACCTGTCCTGCACCGCCGGAGGTCTTGGCGGTGGCCGCTTTCATCCGTTCGGCGCCAGTCTTGGCCTTGATCACCTTGAGCCGCTTGGGGCGCGGGCGCGCCGGCTGTAGCTGCGCCTCGTCCAGCATGCTGTCTTCGATGACGGCGACGTCCTCGGCGTGCAGCTCGCCACGGCGAGCCGGGCCAAAGGCGTTCTGGCGTGCCACCGGGGCAGCATTGTCGACGCTGGCAACGAACGGCAGGCGTACCTTCAGCCGGCGCCGCTGACCGCGGGGCAGGGCCTGCAGGACCTGCGCCACACCGTTTTCGATCTTTTCTACCTCGGCCAGGCCGACCACCAGTGGCCAGCCCAAACGCTCGGCCAGTAGGTAAGGCAGGAGGCCGGAGCCTTCGCCGGTTTCCGCCTGACTGCCGGTCAGCACCAGATGGACCCGGGCATCCAACAGGTAATTGTTCAGCAGTGGCAGGGCGTCGCAATGGCTGGGCTGTTCGAGCACAGTCATCTCGCTCAGGCCCATGCCCAGGTAAGCGCGCAGCGCCTCCTCTTGCGGATTGCCGGCATGCAGCAGCTGCAGCTGGTCGCCCACCAGTCGCAGGCCAAGCTCGACTGCGCGGGCATCCTGCTCGGCACGGCGGGGGCGGCCCGAGGTCGGATGAGCGCCGACCGAGACCAGGGTGATGACGTTCAGGTCAGTCATGGCGCGACTCCGGAGGGTGGGAGACGCTTCCTTCTTCCACCATCAATGTGCAGCCATTCCCGGCGGATGGGTGAAGCGTCATCCACCCTACGGGGTTTTCGTGAGCTCGCTGTTCATGCCGCATCGCGCGCGCCTCCTTGGCGGTATTCAGTGACCAGCTCGACCAGCGCAGCGAGGATCTCCCTGGAGTCCCCGATGACCGACAGGTCGGCACGCTTGATCATGTCGCAGCCAGGATCCATGTTTATCGCCACGACCTTGTCGCAGGCGCTGATGCCCTGCAGGTGCTGAATGGCGCCGGAAATGCCGATGGCCAGGTAGACCCGCGCGGTGACCCAGGTGCCGGTTGCGCCGACCTGGCGGTTGCGCGGCATGAAGCCGTCGTCGACTGCCACGCGGGAGGCGCCTTCGGTGGCGCCAAGCGCCTCGGCGGCCTGGTGGAACTGGTCCCAGTCCTTGACGCCGTTGCCGCCGGAGAGAATGAACTCGGCTTCGGCCATGGGGATCAAGGCCGGGTCGACTGCTACCGCACCGAGGTCTTCGATGCGTGGCAGGCAGCGGGTGATCGGGTGCTCGAGGGGCAGGGCACGCGCTTCGTGGCGGGTGTCGCTGACCGGGTCGGCACACTCGACGGCGGCGAGAATCAGGCGTGGCGCCTGGCGTAGTAGGTCCTGCTGGCCAGCTCCGGCGCGGCCGATGCACTGGCTGTCGGCGACCTGCCAGACGCGGGTGGCCGCACGCTCGCCGAGCTTGGCGCCGAGGCGGCGACCAAGTTCGCCCCCGCCGGTGCGGCTGTCTGGCAGCAACCAGTGGCGTGGCGCCAGCTGGCTTTCCACCGCGCTGAGGGCCAGCACCCGCGCTTCCGGCGCGTAGCCGTCGAAGGCCTCGCCCTCGATGTGCACCAGGCGGTCGATGCCGGCGGTATCGAAGGCGGTTTCCTTGTAGTCGCCAAAGACCACGGCGACCACGGCGCCGGTATCGCCGGCCAGTTTGTTGGCCAGGCCGAGCAGATCCTTGTCGTGACTGGTGAGGCGGCCGCCGACCATGTCCGGCACCACCGCGATATGAAAGGCCGGCTGCTCGACTACGTGCAGTGGCAATTGCACCACCGCGTTGGCCGCACTGCGCTTGGCGCTGCCGCCTTGCTGGGCGCCGCTGCGGTCGATGCGCTTGAGTCCATTGGGCCCGATGAAGCCGACCGCGTGGGGATTTTTGCGCAGGATGCCGTTGGGGCCGGTCCAGCTGGTTTCGCCGCCCGCTGCGGCCGAGGCCATGGCGGCGTGCAGCGGATGCAGGCGGTTACGGGCGATCCACTCGGCGCGAGGGTCGCGGCGGATGATGTCGCTCATCAGTGCACCTCCAGGGATTCAGACTTGGCCGCTGCGGGCTTTTTTGCTGGCGCAGGTTTCTCCAGCAATACGTCGGCGACCAGTTCGGCGATGTCTTTGATCTGCGGCCGCGGCTCGACAACACCTTCGAGCATCGCGGTGCACTGCGGGCAGCCCACGGCCACCAGCTCGGCGCCGGTCTCCTTGATGTCCACCATGCGCATGTCGGGAATCCGCTGCTTGCCGGGAATATCGGTAATCGGCGCGCCGCCACCACCGCCGCAGCAGCGGGAACGGAAGCCGGAACGCTCCATTTCCTTGACCTCGATGCCGATGGCCTTGAGCACGCTGCGCGGCGCTTCGTACTCGCCGTTGTAGCGGCCCAGGTAGCAGGGGTCGTGATAGGTCACGCTGCCGCCCTTGTGCTGGCCCAGGCTGAGTTTCTGCCCGCGGATCAGCTCTTCCATGTAGGTGCTGTGGTGCAGTACCTGATATTCGCCACCCAGTGCGCCGTATTCGTTCTTCAGCACATGGAAGCTGTGGGGGTCGCAGCTGACAATCTTGTTGAAGTGGTATTTGGCCAGGGTCTCGATGTTGCGTTTGGCCAGCGACTGGAAGGTCGCTTCGTCACCCAGGCGGCGTGCCACGTCACCGCTGTCACGCTCCTCCAGGCCGAGGACGGCGAAGTCGACGTCGGCAGCTTTGAGAACCTTGACGAAAGCGCGCAGGGTGCGCTGGTTGCGCATGTCGAAGGCACCGTCGCCGACCCAGAACAGCACGTCGACCTGCTTCTTCTCGCTCATCAGTGGCAGGTTGAGGTCGGCGGCCCAGTTGAGGCGACCACCGGGAGCGAAGCCGCCCGGGTTATCGGTGGCGATCAGGTTGTCCAGCACCTCGGCGCCCTTGTTGGGCGTCGCTCCCTTTTCCAGGGTGAGGTGACGGCGCATGTCGACGATGGCATCGACGTGCTCGATCATCATCGGGCACTCCTCGACGCAGGCGCGGCAGGTGGTGCAGGACCACAGCGTTTCCGCCTCGACCAGGCCCTTGCCTTCGGCGAAGACGATGGGCTGGTGCGGGTTGCCGCCGTGCTCGCCCACCGGGATGCCGGGGTAGGGGCTGCCGAAGTAACCCTTGTCACTGCCACCGGCGAGGCCGACAACCATGTCCTGAATCAGCTTCTTCGGGTTCAGCGGCTGGCCGGCGGCGAAGGCCGGGCACGCTGCCTCGCAACGACCGCACTGCACGCAGGCATCGAAGCCGAGCAGCTGGTTCCAGGTGAAGTCCTTGGGTTTTTCCACGCCCAGCGGTGCCTTCGGATCGGTCAGATCCAATGCCTTGAGGCCGCTGGAACGGGCCGCGCTGGCGTTGTGCGGGGTGCGGAAACGCTCAGGACGGCGGTGCCAGGCCAGATGCAGGGCACCGGCGAAGGCATGCTTCATCGGCCCGCCCCAGGTCATGCCGAAGAACATCTCCGAGACACCCCAGGCCACGCCAAGCGCCAACACAGCTGCGAGGATCCAGCCGCCGAAGTCTTCCGGCAGGATGCCGGCCACCGGCAGGGTGGCGATGAAGAAGCTGAACGAGAACATCAGCAAGCTCTTCGGAAGGCGCATCCAGGGGCCCTTCGACAGCCGTGCCGGCGGGTTGCGGCGGCGTTTGGCGACGAACAGCGCACCGACGAACATCAGCACGCAGGCGGCGAGCAGGGCGAAGCCGAGAATCCGGCTCTGCAGACCGAAGCCGTGCACGATGATCGCCAGTACAGCCGCCAGGACAAAGCCGCCAGCCGTGGCGACGTGAGTCTTGGACATGTACTTGTCGCGTTCGACCACATGGTGCAGATCGACCAGGTAGCGCCGTGGCATGGCCATCAGGCCACCGAGCCAGTCGACCTTGGCCGGCCGACCGCGGCGCCACATGGCAAAGCGCCTGCCTGCGCCGAGTACGGCAAGCGCGAGGGCGGCGAACAGGAGAATGGGAAGAATGGTGTTCAACATGTGAGGCTCCCACCGCCAATGTCAGGGGGTGATGCGTTTCAGTCCTTCGCCCCTCCGGAAAGAGGGTCAGGGTGAGCAGTTGGTCTGCGGGACCGAGCCTCACCCCAGCCCTCTCCCCAAAAAGGGAGAGGGAGCCAGACCGGGTCAGACCGTCAACGTTGCGCTGGACTTAAAAGTCCTTGCACAGCCGTAGCGCGTCATAGATCGCCGCGTGGGTGTTGCGTTGCGCCACGCAGTCGCCGATGCGGAACAGCAGGTAACCATCGCCGCTCTGCGAAAGGCAGGGCTGCGGCTGGATCGCGAACAACGCCTCGACGTCGATCTGGCCCTTATTGCGCGAGCCTTCCTTGAGTGCGTAGTACAGGCGCTCGTCAGGACGCACACCGTTCTCCACCACCACCTGATCGACCACCCGCTCTTCCTGCGCGCCGGTGTATTCGTTCTCCAGCACTGCAACCAGCTTGTCGCCCTCGCGGTAGACCTTTTCCAGCATCAGGTCGCCGGTCATGATCACTTCCTTCGGGTACAGGCTGCGGTAGTAGGTCGGGAAGCTGGTGCCGCCAATCGCCACGCCGGGCTTGATGTCATCGGTGACGATTTCCACCTTGGCGCCTTTCTCGGCGATGAAGTCGGCCACCGACATGCCGGTGAACTCGCAGATGGTGTCGTAGACCAGCACGTTGTTGCCGGGCGCCACCTTGCCGTCGAGGATGTCCCAGCTGCTGACGACCAGGCCTTCTTCCGCACCCCAATGCTCGTTCTGCTCGATGAACGGGTGGCCGCCGTTGGCCAGCACCACGATGTCCGGACGCAGATCGAGAATGGTCTCCGAATCTGCACCGGTGCCCAGGCGAAGGTCGACGCCGAGGCGTGCGATTTCCAGCTGGAACCAGCGGGTGATGCCCGCCATCTGGTCACGTTGCGGTGCCTTGGCGGCGAGGTTGATCTGCCCGCCGAGGCTGTCCTTTTTCTCGAACAGGGTGACGTCATGGCCGCGTTCGGCGGCGACGCGCGCGGCCTCCATACCGGCCGGACCACCGCCAACGATCACCACCTTGCGCTTGGGCCCGGTGGATTTTTCGATGATGTGCGGCAGGCCCATGTATTCCCGGCTGGTGGCCGCATTCTGGATACACAGCACGTCCAGACCCTGATACTGACGGTCGATGCAGTAGTTGGCGCCAACGCACTGTTTGATCTGGTCCACCTGGCCCATCTTGATCTTGGCGATCAGGTGCGGGTCGGCGATGTGGGCGCGGGTCATGCCGACCATGTCCACGTAGCCGCCCTCGAGGATGCGCTGGGCCTGGTTCGGGTCCTTGATGTTCTGCGCATGCAGGACCGGGACGTTGACCACTTCCTTGATGCCGGCGGCCAGGTGCAGGAACGGCTCCGGCGGATAGCTCATGTTTGGAATGACGTTGGCCAGGGTGTTGTGGGTGTCGCAACCCGAGCCGATCACGCCGAAGAAGTCGACCATGCCGGTGGCATCGTAGTACTTGGCGATCTCTTTCATGTCCTCATGGGTGAGGCCGTCCGGGTGGAACTCGTCACCGGTGATGCGCATGCCGACGCAGAAGTCGTCACCCACCTCGGCGCGCACGGCCTTGAGCACTTCCAGGCCGAACTTCATGCGCCCTTCGAAGGTGCCACCCCACTCGTCGGTACGCTTGTTCACCCGCGGCGACCAGAACTGGTCGATCAGGTGTTGGTGCACGGCGGACAGCTCGACGCCGTCCAGGCCGCCTTCCTTGGCGCGGCGTGCGGCCTGAGCGTAGTTGCCGATGATGCGCCAGATCTCCTCCGGCTCGATGGTCTTGCAGGTGGCGCGGTGTACGGGTTCGCGAATACCCGACGGCGACATCAGGGTTGGCCAGTTGAAGCCGTCCCAGCGCGAGCGACGCCCCATGTGGGTAATCTGGATCATGATCTTGGCGCCATGCTTGTGCATGGCGTCAGCCAGGTTCTGGAAGTGAGGGATGATTCGGTCGGTCGACAGGTTCACCGAAGACCACCATTCCTGCGGGCTATCGATGGCGACGACCGAGGAGCCGCCACAGATTGCCAGGCCGATGCCGCCCTTGGCTTTCTCTTCGTAATACTTCACATAACGCTCGGTGGTCATACCGCCGTCGGTGGCATAGACCTCGGCGTGGGCGGTGCTGATCACGCGGTTGCGGATGGTCAGTTTGCCGATCTGGATCGGCTGGAACATTGCTTCGAAAGCCATTGCGGCACCCTCACGGAAAAGCAGCCTAGCGTTTTCTTTGTGGGAAGCTTGCGCGGCGATACTGTCGCTACGAAGCCCCTCTCACATACCTTTTTTTAGAGTGGTTTGACGCGGAATAGGCCGTGGTCGTGGCCTTCCTGCGAGGCGCCGTAGACCTGTTCGGCGACGGTACGGATGCTGCTGCCCTGCGCTTGGAGAATCTGATCCATGGCGCCAGCGAACCAGCCGGTGAACATGTAATCCACCGGACGCCCGCATTTGCCGTAGACGTAGACGAAAGCCGAGTGGTCCAGGCGGACCTCGCAGGTGCCGGCTTCCAGGTCGATTGACTCGATCTTGAACAGGCCCCAACCGCGCTGCGACAGGCGCTTCATGTAGTGCTCGAAGACTTCCACGCCGACCAGCCCGTGGCATTCGGCTTCCTTCTCGCACCAGTGCCAGGCGGACTTGTAGCCAGCCTTGTAGAGAATCTCGGCGTACTTCTCGGCGCCGAGCGCTTCCTCGATGCCGATGTGGTTGTTGACGAAGAAATGCCTCGGCACGTAGAGCATCGGCAGGGCGTCGGTGGTCCAGACGCCGGTTTCGTCGTCGACCTGGATGGGCATTTCGGGGGCATGGGTGGACATGTGGATAACTCCGAATTCAAGTCTGGTGTAGGGTGTCGTGTCAGGCTTACTCGCCCCAGACGTCCTTCAGGACGCGTACCCAGTTTTCGCCCATCACCTTGCGCACAGTGCGCTCGGGCATGCCGCGCTTGAGCAGGGTCTCGGTGAGGTTGGGGAATTCGCCCACGGTGCGGATGCCCAGCGGGTTGACGATCTTGCCGAAGCGCGTCAGGCGGCGGGCGTAACCCTTGTCGTGGGTCAGCCACTCGAAGAAATTCTGGTCGTGGCCCTGGGTGAAGTCCGTGCCGATGCCGATGGCGTCTTCGCCAACGATGTTCATCACGTACTCAATGGCCTCGGCGTAGTCGTCGATGGTCGAGTCGATGCCCTTGGCCAGGAAGGGCGCGAACATGGTCACGCCGACGAAACCGCCGTGGTCGGCGATGAACTTCAGTTCTTCGTCGGACTTGTTGCGCGGGTGTTCTTTCAGGCCGGATGGCAGGCAGTGCGAGTAGCAGACCGGTTTTTCCGACGCGAGGATGACTTCCTCGCTGGTCTTGCTGCCGACGTGGGAGAGGTCGCACATGATGCCGACGCGGTTCATCTCGGCGACGACCTCATGCCCGAACCCGGACAGCCCGCCGTCGCGCTCGTAGCAGCCGGTGCCGACCAGGTTCTGGGTGTTGTAGCACATCTGCACGATGCCGACGCCGAGCTGCTTGAACACTTCGACGTAGCCGAGCTGGTCCTCGAAGGCGTGGGCGTTCTGGAAGCCGAACAGGATGCCTGTCTTGCCCAGTTCCTTGGCTTTACGGATGTCGGCGGTGGTGCGCACCGGCATCACCAGATCGCCGTTTTCGCGGATCAGCTTCTGGCTGGCGGCGATGTTGTTGACTGTGGCCTGGAACCCTTCCCATACCGAGACGGTGCAGTTGGCGGCCGTCAAACCACCCTTGCGCATGTCCTCGAACAGTTCGCGGTTCCATTTGGCGATGATCAGACCGTCAATGACGATGCTGTCAGCGTGCAGTTCGGTTGGGTTCATCAGGTAACTCCCCAGTGCGGCTCATCGAATCGTTTGTCGATGCTTGGCGGCAGCTTATCCCTGGGGGGGATGTCGTCCCGATGCAAAAACGACTGGGGTATTGCTCAAAACGTCAACACGCGATAACCAGGCCGCTGGGGCAGCCATAGTGCTGATCCCGGCGCACGCTGCGGCGACCGGCTATCGGCTACAGTGCGGGCGGTAGGCCATCTCCGGCACATTGGTCGCGCTCGGAAAACACCGACTCAACGAAGGACACCCTTGGATGCTCACGACCTATCGCACCCCCATCCGCCCCGAGTGGGTCGACTACAACAATCACCTGCGCGACGCCTTCTACCTGCTGATCTTCAGCTTCGCCACGGATGCGTTGATGGATCGGATCGGCCTCGACCAGGCCGGGCGCGAGCGCAGCGGGCATACGCTGTATACCCTCGAGTGCCATCTGAACTACCTTGCCGAGGTCAAGCTTGGGGCGGAGGTAGAGGTGCGCACGCAGCTGCTGAATCACGACCGCAAGCGGCTGCAGGTCTACCACGGCCTTTATCGGGTCGGTGAGGAACGCCTGCTGGCGGCCAACGAGCAGATGCTGATCAACATCGATCGACAGGCAGGTCGCTCGGCGCCGTTCGATGAGGCGGTGCTGGCGCAGCTGCAGGCGTTGCAAGAGGCGCAGCAGGACTTGCCCAGGCCCATTCACATTGGTCGGGTCATCGGCTTGCCTGGCTGAGGGCGGGAGAGCGCGACCGGGCGTGCAGGGGCAGGTATGCCTCGGCCGCACTGAAACGCTAGCGATACGCTCACCAAAAAAGGGGGAGCCAAAAGGCTCCCCAAAGTGCTCAACATCAGCGTCCTGCAGGCGCCGATCCGCAAGACAAAATAACTGCTAGCGACGGATCAGGCGGCGCTGAACATCTTGTGCGGGTCGATGACGAATTTCTTCGGCACGCCGGCATCGAACTCGCCGTAGCCCTGGGGCGCTTGGTCCAGGCTGATCACCTGCACGCCCACCACTTCGGCGATGTTGATGCGGTCCCACATGATGGCTTGCATCAGGGCGCGGTTGTATTTCATGACCGGAGTCTGGCCGGTGTGGAAGCTGTGCGACTTGGCCCAGCCGAGACCGAAGCGGATGCTCAGGGCGCCCATCTTGGCTGCGGCATCCACTGCGCCCGGATCTTCTGTGACGTACAGACCGGGAATACCGATCTTGCCCGCGACCCGAACCACACCCATCAGTGAGTTGAGCACAGTGGCCGGAGCCTCGTGCTTGGCGCCTTCATGGCCATGGCCACGGGCCTCGAAGCCTACGCAGTCAACCGCGCAATCGACTTCCGGCTCGCCCAGCAGGGCGGCGATCTGCTCGTGCAGCGGAGTATCCAGCGACAGGTCGGCGATTTCGAAACCTTGCGCCTTGGCGTGGGCCAGACGGGCCGGGTTGAGGTCACCGACGATGACCACCGCAGCGCCCAGCAGGCGCGCCGAGGCGGCAGCCGCCAGACCGACCGGGCCGGCGCCAGCGATGTACACAGAGCTGCCGGGGCCGACGCCGGCGGTAACCGCGCCGTGGTAGCCCGTGGGCAGGATGTCCGACAGGCAGGTCAGGTCGCGAATCTTTTCCATCGCCTTGTCGCGGTTGGGCAGCTTGAGCAGGTTGAAGTCGGCATAGGGGACCAGCACGTATTCGGCCTGGCCACCGGTCCAGTCGCCCATGTCGACGTAGCCGTAAGCGCCGCCGGCACGCGCCGGGTTGACGGTCAGGCAGACGCCGGTGTGCTGCTCCTTACAGGAACGGCAACGGCCGCAGGCAACGTTGAAGGGTACCGAGACCAGGTCGCCGATCTGCAGGTGCTCGACATCGCTGCCTTTCTCGATGACTTCGCCGGTAATCTCGTGACCGAGCACCAGGCCGACCTGGGCGGTGGTGCGGCCGCGCACCATGTGCTGGTCCGAGCCGCAGATGTTGGTGGAAACGACGCGCAGGATCACACCGTGCTCGATCTTGCGTCCGCGGGGGTCCTGCATCTTCGGATAGTCGATTTTCTGGACTTCGACCTTGCCTGCGCCGAGGTAAACGACGCCACGATTGTCAGCCATCTGCCTTTCTCCTTTGTTTTTGTGAATACAAGGCGCGACGGGAGGTCACGCGGGCTTGTAGTGGAGCTATCAAATTGCGACTGGGACCTACAGCACCACCGTTCGGTTGGCGTGCAGGAATACCCGCCGTTCGAGGAAATAGCCGACCGCCTTGGCCAGGGTCAGGCATTCGATGTCGCGGCCCTTGGCGATCAGGTCCTCGGGATAGTGTGTGTGGTCCACCGGCTCGACGCCCTGGGCGATGATCGGTCCTTCGTCGAGGTCGTTATTGATGAAGTGCGCAGTTGCGCCGACCAGCTTGACGCCTTTCTGGTACGCCTGATGGTAGGGCTTGGCGCCTTTGAAACCGGGCAGCAACGAGTGGTGGATGTTGATGGCACGCCCGTCGAGCGTGCGGCAGAGCTCGGGTGAGAGCACCTGCATGTAGCGTGCAAGCACCACCAGCTCCGCGCCGCTGTCCTCGACCACCTGTAACACCTTGCGTTCCTGGGCCGGCTTGTCGTGCGGATCGAGCGGGAAGTGGTGATAGGGAATGCCGTGCCAGCGCGCCAGGGGTTCCAGATCCGGATGGTTGGAGACCACCGCGGCGATATCCATCGGCAATTGGCCGATACGCTGGCGGTAGAGCAGGTCGTTCAGACAATGATCTGACTTGGACACCATGATCACCACCTTGGCCCGGTAGCCCGGCGGTGTCAGCTCGGTATGCATCTCGAACGGCGTGACGCGATCGATCAGGCCGGTGCGGAACTGCGCCTCGTCAAAACCGTCCGGTGCACGGAACTCGACGCGGATGAAGAAGCGGCTGACCAGCCGATCGTCGAAGCTGTGGTGCTCGGTGACGTAGCAGCCCTGTTCGAACAGGTAGCGGGTCACCACGTCGACCGTGCCAAGCAGGCTAGGGCTGTGTGCGGTAAGGATCCAGGTGTCGGGCGTGCGGCTCATGTTCGTCTCCAATTTGCGTGAAGCAAGTTGGCGCCCATGCGCCAATCATTCGTAGCGTGGGTCGGGCCGTGTATCTGGCGCTTCACCCGTTCACCGATGCCTTGGTGGACGATAAGAGCGTCGTCCACCCTACAAACTCCCGACCGGAGGGGAGGGTCCGGTGTAATCTTCAACCCTCGATCGCGAGCCCATACTCGGCACCGGCATCCTGCAGCCAGAGCCAGATGTAGTCGGCGAAGCTGCGGCGCACCACCAGTTCCCAGACCTGCTCGCCGGTGCGCCGGATCACCAGTTGGCTCTTGGCGAAATGGGTGCCCACCGCCTTGCCCACCGGGAAATTGCTCGGATGCACGTCGTAGGGCGTCGACTTCATCAGCAGCTCGCGCACCTTTTCGCCGGAGAGTTCGACCAGGGTTTGCCCGCCGCTGACATTGACCACTTGGATGTGCTGGCCGGCCAGCGCGTCGCGCAGGCGCTGTTCGGTGGCAAATTCCTCGGCCTGCGGCACGATCAGCAGCCACTCGTCCGGGCCCATCCACTGCAGCGAGGTCTCGCCGTTGGCCACCAGCGTCAGCGCGACCGGCAGTTCCATTCCGATCGCTTGGTTAACGCCTTTGACGAAGGCCGGGTCGTGCGCATCGCCGCGCAAGGTCAGGTGCCCGCGCAGCTTCTTTTCCCGCAGGCGAATGCTGGCGCCGGCGCGGCCCTTGCCGACCAGCTCTTTCAGGCCAGCGTGGTGCAACGGCGATTGCCCTTGGATGTTGTCCGGACGTTGTTTGTAAACGTTCACTGCGGTCATGGGTTACCTGCCTGGCGCCGTCAGGCGCCGTTGAATTCTGGTGTACCGAGGTGAGGCTGGCGCGCCAGCCTCACGCTCACCTCACACGTTCTGCCGTTCGCCTTTGGGGTCGTAGAACACCGAGCTGACAATCTCGGCCTCGATCACGCTGCCATCGACCAGCGGCGCGAAGACCCGCTCGCCGATGCGCTTGAGGCCGCCCTTGACCAGGGCCATGGCGAAGGAATAACCCATGGCTGCGCTCATGTAGCTGGAGGTCACGTGGCCCACCATGGTCATCGGGATGGGCTGCTTGGGATCGAATACCAGCTGCGCGCCTTCGGGCAGTACCTTCTTCGGATCCAGCGGTTTCAGGCCGACCAGCTGCTTGCGGTTTTCCTTGAGGCAATCCTCGCGGTTCATGCCACGCCAGCCGATCCAGGAGAACGGCTTGGTACGGCCGACACACCAGCCCATGTTCAGGTCGTCCGGGGTCACCGAGCCATCGGTGTCCTGGCCAATGATGATGAAGCCCTTCTCGGCACGCAGCACGTGCATGGTCTCGGTGCCGTAAGGTGTCAGGCCGTGCTTCTTGCCCGCCTCGATGACCTGCTCCCACACATCCAGCGCATAGTCAGCCTGGACGTTGACTTCGTAGCTCAGCTCACCGGTGAAGGAGATGCGGAACACCCGTGCCGGAACGCCGCCTACCTTGCCTTCCTTCCAGGTCATGAAGGGGAAGGCTTCCTTGTCCAGATCGATGTCGGTGACTTCGGCCAGCAGCTTGCGGCTGTTGGGGCCGGTCAGCGTCATGGTTGCCCAGTGATCGGTGACCGAGGTGAAGTACACCTTCAGCTCCGGCCACTCGGTCTGGTGGTAGATCTCCAGCCATTCCATCACCCGTGCGGCGCCGCCGGTGGTGGTGGTCATCAGGAAGTGGTTGTCGGCAAGACAGGCAGTCACGCCGTCGTCGAAGACCATGCCGTCTTCCTTGCACATCAGGCCGTAACGGGCTTTGCCCACATCCAGCTTGGTCCAGGCGTTGGTGTAGACGCGGTTGAGGAACTCGCGCGCATCCGGGCCCTGGATATCGATCTTGCCCAGGGTGGAGGCGTCGAGAATGCCCACTTCGTTACGCACGGCCAGGCACTCGCGGGCCACAGCGGCGTGCAGGTCTTCACCCTTCTTGGGGAAGTACCAGGGGCGCTTCCACTGGCCGACGTCCTCGAACTCGGCACCGTTCTCCAGGTGCCATTTCTGCATGGCGGTGTAGCGCTTGGGCTCAAACAGTTGCCCTACGCTACTGCCAGCGACTGCGCCGAAGGTCACCGGCGTGTAGTTCGGGCGGAACATGGTGGTGCCCATTTCGGCAATGCTGATCCCCATCGAGTGGGCAGCAATCGCCAAACCGTTGATGTTGCCCATCTTGCCCTGGTCAGTACCGAAGCCCAGCGCGGTATAACGCTTGACGTGCTCGACCGACTCGAAGCCTTCGCTGGTAGCCATCTTGATGCCGGCTGCGGTCACGTCGTTCTGCAGGTCGACGAACTGCTTGGGCGCACGCTCCGTGGGCTTATCATGCGGTACTTGGAAAAGCGCGATGGACGCTTCCTCGGCTCGATTTTCGACCCGCGGTAACTCGCCGGAAACCGCCTTGAAACCATTTTGAGCAGCGGCCATCGCGCCGGCTTCAAAGCCATCGGCGAGAGCGTCCCCGAGGGCGAATACGCCATTCACCGCTCCAGCACAGAGGCGCTTCTGGAAGCCTTCGCCCGGCACGAACGCGAGGATGTCCTCGCGCCAGGTTGGGCGGCCGCCGAGGTGGGAGGCCAGGTGTACGACTGGGCTGTAGCCGCCGGAGCTAACGATCAGGTCGCAATCGATAACCTCGCCTGGGCTTGTGACTTTATGACTGGCGAGATCGATGGCACAGATGCGTGCGCCAGTGACCCGTTTGCTGCCGCGAGCTTCGACTACTGCGCAGCCAGAGAGAACGCGAACGCCGCGCCGACGGGCTTCTTCGACCCAGGCGCCACGTGGATTTGCACGTGCATCGGCAACGGCAACAACTTCACGGCCAGCATCGAGCCAGTCGAGTACCACGCGATAGGCATAATCATTATTAGTCGACAGTACCAACTGACGGCCCGGCGCAACGCCGTAGCGGCGTACATAGGTGGATACTGCATCGGCAAGCATGTTGCCCGGCACGTCGTTATTCGAATAAACCAACGGGCGTTCATGGGCACCAGTAGCCAGCACCACACGTTTGGCACGTACGCGGTGCATGCGCTGGCGTATAAGGCGCTGACCGAACGCACCCATGGGGGCAACTTCACCGAGGTGGTCAGTCAAACGTTGATGGATGGTGAGGAAGTTGTGGTCGTGGTAGCCATTAACGGTCGCGCGCGGCAGTAGTGTCACTTCCGGCATGTTTTCTAATTCAGCGATGGTACTGGCAGCCCAGTCGGCCGCGGGCTTGCCATCCAGTGTTTCACGCGTACTGAGCAAGCTGCCGCCGAACTCTTCCTGTTCGTCTGCAAGAATCACTCGAGCACCGCTGCGGCCTGCGGCCAGTGCTGCGGCCAGACCAGCAGGACCGGCACCGACCACCAGCACATCGCAGTGCTGGTTCAAGTAGTCGTAGCTGTCCGGGTCGTTTGCTTTGGGAGCGCGACCAAGACCTGCAGCCTTACGAATGTACTTTTCGTAGGTCAGCCAGAGGTTCTGCGGGTACATGAAGGTCTTGTAGTAGAAGCCGGGCGGCATCATGCCGCCGCCAACCTTGCCCAGGATTCCCATCAGGTCGGTGTTAACGCTCGGCCAGCCGTTAACGCTGTTGGCTGTCAGGCCGTCGTAAAGCGCTTGTTGAGTGGCGCGTACGTTGGGGACCTGTGCAGCTTCGGTCGAACCGATCTGCAGCACTGCGTTCGGTTCTTCGGCACCGGCTGCGACTATGCCGCGTGGGCGCGAGTACTTGAAGCTGCGACCGACCACGTCGACCCCGTTGGCCAGCAACGCGGCTGCCAGGGTGTCACCCGCGAAGCCCTGATAGGTTTCGCCGTTGAAGCTGAATGACAGTGGCTTGCTGCGGTCGACGCGGCCGCCTTGTGAAAGTCGATTGACCTGGCTCATGCCGTTACTCCTTGGTCCGCAGCTTTCTTCGCAGCGAACGAAGCCTCAGTCACGCTGGGCTGCTCGCCGATCTTGTAGGTTTCGAGAATCTCGTAGCTCACCGTGTGGCGGGTGACGTTGAAGTACTGGCGGCAACCCGCAGCGTGGATCCACAGCTCGTGGTGGATGCCGCGCGGGTTGTCGCGGAAGAACAGGTACTCGCCCCATTCCTCATCGGTGCAGGCGTTCGGGTCCAGCGGGCGGGGGATGTGGGCTTGGCCGCCGGCGTGGAACTCTTCTTCGGAGCGCAATTCGCCACAGTGAGGGCAGAAAATATGCAGCATGGTCGGGTACCTCCAGAAAACCTACATCCCTCCGCCGCCGGCGGAGGGGCACAAAATCAGTGTGCGACCCCAGCCGCGCCGTGTTCGTCGATCAGCGCGCCGTTGTAGAAGCGCTCGATCGAGAACGCCTTGGCCAACGGGTGCATTTCGCCCTTGGCCAGGCTGGCGGCAAAGACGTGACCCGAGCCCGGCGTGGCCTTGAAGCCGCCAGTACCCCAACCGCAGTTGAAGAACAGGTTCTTTACTGGTGTCTTGGCGATGATCGGGCAGGCGTCTGGGGTGGTATCGACGATGCCGCCCCATTGGCGATTCATGCGCACCCGCGAGAGGATCGGGAACATCTCGACGATCGCCTGCAGCGTGTGTTCGATGGTGGGGTAGGAGCCACGCTGACCGTAACCGACATAGCTGTCGATGCCAGCGCCGATGACCAGGTCGCCTTTGTCCGACTGGCTGATGTAACCGTGAACCGCGTTGGACATGATCACGGTGTCGATAATCGGCTTGATCGGCTCGGATACCAGCGCCTGCAGCGGATGGGACTCGATCGGCAGGCGGAAGCCGGCAAGCTTGGCCATGTGTCCGGAGTTACCGGCAGTGACCACGCCGACGCGCTTGCCGCCGATGAAGCCCTTGTTGGTTTCAACGCCGATGCACACACCGTTTTCCTTGCGGAAGCCGATCACCTCGGTTTGCTGGATCAGATCGACGCCGAGGGCGTCGGCAGCGCGGGCATAGCCCCAGGCCACCGCATCGTGACGGGCAACGCCGCCGCGGCGCTGTAGCGACGCGCCGAGTATCGGGTAGCGGGTGTTCTTCGAGCAGTCGAGGTGGGGGATCATCTCTGCAACCTGCCTGGCATCCACCACTTCCCCGTCGACGCCGTTAAGGCGGTTGGCACTGACCCGGCGCTCGATGTCGCGCATGTCCTGCAGCGTGTGGCCGAGGTTGAACACGCCGCGCTGGGAAAACATCACGTTGTAGTTGATGTCCTGGGACAGGCCTTCCCAGAGCTTCATCGCATGCTCGTAGAGCCGCGCCGATTCGTCCCATAGGTAGTTGGAACGCACGATGGTGGTGTTGCGTGCGGTATTGCCTCCGCCCAACCAGCCTTTCTCGATAACGGCGACGTTCTTAACGCCGAACACTTTCGCCAGGTAATAAGCCGTGGCCAGGCCATGGCCACCGCCGCCGACGATGACTACGTCATATACCGGCTTGGGCTTGGGGTTGCGCCACATGCGCTGCCAGTTTTCGTGATGGCTGAAGGAGTGCTTGAGCAGGCCGAAGCCGGAATAACGTTGCATGTCGAATGCTCCTGAAAAACGACCGCCTCGAAGCGGTTTTGCGACTCGTAGCGGGGTCACCCCCTCAGCGATCCACTAACAACTGGCGGTGGAAGGCAGCAGCGCCTTCCACGTCACGAATCAGCGGTACACCGGATAGTCGGCGCACAGCCCGGCGACCTGGCGAGCCACCTGGGCCTCGACATCGTCATCACCGAGGTGATCAAGGATGTCGCAGATCCAGCCCGCGAGCTCGACGCTCTGGTCTTCCTTGAGTCCTCGGGTGGTGATGGCCGGTGTGCCGATCCGCAGCCCGGATGTGACGAACGGCGATTGCGGGTCGTTGGGTACGGCGTTCTTGTTGACGGTAATGCCGGCGCGACCTAGTGCAGCGTCTGCGTCCTTACCGGTGATGCCCTGCTTGATCAGGCTGACCAGAAACAGATGGTTATCGGTACCGCCGGAGACCACGTCGAAGCCACGTTCGATGAATACCTTGGCCATGGCCTGGGCGTTATTGATCACCTGCTGCTGGTAATCCTTGAAACCAGGCTCCAGCGCTTCCTTGAAGCACACCGCCTTCGCCGCAATGACGTGCATCAGCGGGCCGCCTTGAGCACCCGGGAAGACCGCAGAGTTGAGCTTCTTCTCGATATCGGCATTGGCGCGGGCCAGAATCAGGCCGCCCCGCGGACCACGAAGGGTCTTGTGAGTGGTGGTTGTGACCACGTCGGCAAACGGAATCGGGTTCGGATAAAGGCCGGCGGCCACCAGGCCTGCCACGTGGGCCATATCGACGAAGAGCAATGCACCGACCTTGTCGGCGATGGCGCGGAACCTCGGGAAGTCCAGGGTCTTCGAATAGGCAGAGAAGCCGGCAACGATCATCTTCGGCTTGCTCTCGACCGCGAGGCGCTCGACCTCGTCGTAGTCGATCAGGCCGGTGTCGGTGTCGATGCCGTACTGAACGGCGTTGTACAGCTTGCCGGACGAGCTGACCTTGGCACCGTGGGTCAGGTGGCCGCCATGGGCTAGGCTCATGCCGAGAATGGTGTCGCCTGCGTTGAGCAGCGCCAGGTAGACCGCGCTGTTGGCCGAGGAACCCGAGTGCGGCTGGACGTTGGCGAAATCGGCGCCGAACAGTTGCTTGGCGCGATCGATTGCCAGCTGCTCGACCTTGTCGACGTGCTCGCAACCACCGTAGTAACGCTTGCCCGGATAGCCTTCGGCGTACTTGTTGGTTAGCCCGCTGCCCTGGGCCTGCATCACGCGCTTGCTGGTGTAGTTTTCCGAGGCGATCAGTTCGATGTGATGTTCCTGACGCGTTTCCTCGGCATCCATCGCCGCCAGAAGTACGTCGTCATAGCCCTGGATTTTGTCTTGCTTGCTGAACATCGCGGATCTCCTAAAGGCGCAACGGCGCCATTCGCCTCGGTTAAGGCCTTGGTGTGTCTGGATGCGATGGTAGGGCTGGGCCTTGCCGGGAAGATGCCTGCCTGCGTCTTGCGGGAGTTCGTTTGCGACATGCTGTCGTCGCTCTCGGAAATCTCGCGCAAGTAATCGGTCGCGCACGCCGGCTGGCCGTTTGTGCGCGCCGATTCCGCAGCGGAGTAGTCGCTTGTGCGTTGGGTTGGATGGGGTAAAGCAGGGGCGACGAGGGTCGCGATGGGGCAGGGGTGAGGTGTCAGAGGGGCCGATTGCGAGGTGATGCGCTGGCTGTGGCCGGCGAATCAGCCAGTCGAACAGGTCGCTTCTCTGAGCGACCTGCGTGATGAACCGGCGCTACGCTGCCTGTCGATTGCAGCGCAGCGGCCGGGGTCGTGCTGGGGATGCTGCGCGGGGAGGGGCTGGCTCCGCCCGTGCAGCCCTGGCTCAATAGTCGATGACCACGTCGCCCTGTGGCACGCTGCAGCACGACAGGATATAGCCCTCGGCCACGTCCTCATCGGTGATGCCGCCGTTGTGCTCCATGACCACCTCGCCGGAGGTCTTCAACACCTTGCAGGTACCGCAGATGCCCATGCCGCAGGCCTTGGGGATGTGCAGGCCGAGCTGCGCGGCGGCCGAGTGGACGGTGTCGCGCGGGCCGACGCGAATGCTCTTGCCGGTCGCGGTGAACTCCACCTGATTCAGGTCGGCAAGCGGTACATCGGGCGCCTCGGCTGCCTGTTCGGCCAGTTCCTTGACGTCTTCGCGCACGTCTGCCGGCGTCGCACCGAAGGACTCCTCGTGATAGTGCTGCATGTCGAAGCCATTGGCCTGCAGCAGTCGCTTGACCGCGTTCATGTACGGGGTCGGTCCGCAGCAGAAGATCTCCCGGTCGGCGAAGTCCGGTGCGATCAGCTCCAGCATGCGCTGGTCGAGGTAGCCGCGATAACCGGCCCAGGCCTCGCCCATGCCGTGTTTCTCGCAGATGATGTGCAGGCTGAAGTTGTTGACCCGCGAGGCCATGTGCTCCAGCTCGCGGTGAAAGATGATGTCCTTCGGCGAGCGCGCGCTGTGGACGAACACCATGTCGACGTTGGCATTGGTGTCGAAGTACCAGCGGGCCATCGACATGACCGGTGTGATCCCGACTCCGCCGGACAGAAAAAGGGCTTTCTCTGTCGGGAAGTCGATGGCGTTGAACAACCCGACGGGGCCGTGCACCGGTAGCTGATCACCCTCACTGAGGTTGTCGTGCAGCCAGTTGGATACCTTGCCGCCGGGGATGCGCTTGATCGTCACCGAGAAGCTGTAAGGCACCGAGGGTGAGCTGGCGATGGTGTAGGAACGCATCACCTGCTGCCCGTCGATTTCAAGTTCGAGGGTCACGAACTGGCCCGGCTTGAAAAAGTACATGATTGGTTGATCGGACATGAAACAGAAGGTGCGGACATCCCAGGTTTCCTGGATCACCTTCACGCAGCGCACCAGATGGCGGCCGTTGGTCCATGTCTGGGTATTGACCGGATTGAGGAAATTACTGGACATGCTCACCTCGATTGCGCGCTGCTACATCGACCCGTTGGGCCCCTTTGCCGGGACTGCGACTGCACGCCGCATAGCCCTCATGGCACAGAATTGTGCGTAACGCGCCGCGGCGTCACTTACCTACCCGCGACATCGGCATGCTTATCGCGACCAGCCCGATGTCATGGGCGTTTGCGCGTCGGAAACTGATGCGCGCCTGTCGCCCATGGATAAGGTTTGCCTGTTGCGCCGCGACACACTCGCTCCCAGCCGAGCAGGGGGGGGATTCGCTGGAGCCGCTTCTCTATTTGACGGCGCTGATGCTGTCCGGCTCGCCGCCTTGCGTCTTAACCGAATAGCCACTTTTGTCGCCAGCCACAGACGCCTGCAAGGCGCGGCCGGCTTGAGGAGCAACCGATGGATGTCACTTCCAACCTGAGCCTGGGCGATCCACTCGAAGCCGCGCGCAAAGCCACGGCCGAGATGTTGCAGGCACGCGAGCCGAATTTTTCTCTGGCGCAGCCGTTCTATAGCGATGAACGCCTGTTCCAGATCGACATGCAGGAGATCTTCCATAAGGAATGGTTGATCGCCGGCATGACCTGCGAAATACCAGCGAAGGGCAACTTCCTGACCTTGCAGATCGGCACCAACCCAATTCTGGTCGTGCGCGGTGCGGAAGGTGCGGTCCATGCCTTCCATAACGTCTGCCGTCATCGTGGTTCACGGCTGTGCACCAGCGACAAGGGCAAAGTTGCCAAGCTGGTGTGCCCCTACCATCAGTGGACCTACGAGCTGGACGGTCGGCTGCTGTTCGCCGGCACCGAGATGGGCGCTGACTTCGATCTCAACCAGTACGGGCTGAAGCCGGTGCAGTGCAAGACGGCTGGCGGCTACATCTTCATTTCCCTGGCCGAGAACCCGCCAGCGATCGACGACTTCCTGGCCACCCTGTCGCATTACATGGAACCGTACGACATGGAGAACACCAAGGTGGCGGTGCAGAGCACCCTGGTGGAAAAGGCCAACTGGAAGCTGGTGCTGGAAAACAACCGCGAGTGCTACCACTGCAACGGCGCGCACCCGGAATTGCTCAATACCTTGCTGGAGTGGGACGACGTCACCGATCCACGGGCCAGCCAGGCGTTCAAGGATCACGTCGCTGATTCCGCCGCCAAGTGGGACGCCGAGAAGATTCCCTATGCTCACGCCAGCTTTGGCCTGCGTAACCGCATCGTGCGCATGCCGTTGCTCAAGGGCACGGTCTCGATGACCATGGACGGCAAGCAAGGCAGCAAGAAGCTCATGGGTCGCATCCAGAACCCCGATCTTGGTTCCATGCGTATTCTCCATCTGCCGCATTCCTGGAACCACTGCATGGGCGATCACGTGATCGTCTTTACCGTGTGGCCGATCAGCGCCCAGGAGACCATGGTTACCACCAAGTGGATCGTCCACAAGGACGCGGTCGAAGGTGTCGACTACGACGTGGCGCGCCTGCGTCAGGTGTGGGACGCGACCAACGACCAGGACCGTCGCCTCGCGGAAGAGAACCAGCGCGGAATCAACTCGACGGCCTATCAGCCCGGCCCTTACTCGAAGACCTACGAGTTCGGTGTGGTCAACTTCATCGACTGGTACAGCGAGCGCATGCTGAACAACCTCGGCGCCGAGCCTGCGAGCTACCTGAAGCAGATCAACGAGTAAGCGCTGGCGTTATCCGGTGGCGTGCCTGCCTGCTGGCGGGTGCGCTACCGGTACTTCCTGGTTGCGGTGAGATTCATCTCGCCGATGAACAGAATGTCGCCAGCGGTATTGCGCTGGGCGATGGGGAGCGCCGGACCGAGCGGCAAACCGGCGTTTCTCGAGCGCCTGAGCGCTGCCAATGCGAAGTGTTGTACGGTCAGTCCGCCAGCTCGTAGCGGTCACGGCCGTTGCGCTTGGCCCGCAGCAGTGCCACGTCGGCGCGGTTGATGGCGCTCGAATAGTTTTCATCGGCTCTTAGCTGCGCCATGCCCAGGCTCACCGTGACCGACAACGAGTCGTCATTGACCCGCACCCGCAGCTTGGCGACGGCTTCACGCAGACGCTCGATCACCCGGACCGCGCTTTCGGTGGAGGTCTCCGGCATCAACAGGAGGAATTCTTCGCCGCCCCAGCGGCCGCAGAGGTCATGCTCGCGGATCTCCGCCTCCATCACCCGCACCACTTCCATCAGCACGTTGTCGCCGACTTCGTGCCCGTAATCATCATTGATGGCCTTGAAGCGGTCGATGTCGACCATGACCACACACAGCGGCCGCGAGTAGCGCTTGGCCCGTTCGGTTTCTTCACGCAAGCGTTCGGTGAGCAAGCGCCGGTTGGCGATGCCGGTAAGGGCATCATGGGTAGAGGCTTCTTTCAGCGCGATATTCAGATCACGCAACATCGTCTGATAGCGATCGGAAATGCGTGCGACTTTCTCCAGCTGTCGGAGCTGCTTGTCGAAGCGTGCCGAGAGGGTCATTTCGCGGTCACGCACGATGCTCTGGTACCCGTCAGAAACGCGGGCGATCCGTTCGATGCGGTTGAGTAGGCTGTGGTGTGCTTCCCACAACTGGCTCAGCGTTTCATGCAGTGGATGGCCTTGGTTCTGTGGATCGGACAGCGATTCCACAACCTGGCTTTCCAGCGGATTCTGCCCGCGCATAAGGACCTTCTAATCGTGGCTGAGGATTATGAATGGAAAGGTGCAGTCTTCCTTGAACTCTTCGGCCAGTTCTACCACACGCTCGTTGCGGCGGTCATAGTGCCAGTTGACGGCCACCGCCTTTCCCTCTTGATGGGCGGCTTCGAGCATGTCGAAGATGTCCATCACGGCCTTGATGCTGCTGGTATTGAGGTACAGCAGATGCAGTTCCAGGCGCAGCGGACGGCCGGCTTCGGCCAGGTAGCGTTCGATCCACTCGATGACCTGGTGGAACAGCTCGTAGGAATTTTCCGGGTAGGAGTCGCCTTGCATGGCGAGCACGCCGTTTTCCCAGTCGGACTGAATGGCTGGCGATGACTGGCTGCCGGCGATGGAGAAATCATTCATGTGCAGTTGGCTCTTGTAAGTCAGATGACCGCGCTCAGGCTGATGAACGAGCGGCCGTTGGCGACGGTTTGCAGCGACGCTTTCAGTGGTTCGCTGGATTTGCGGGCGATGTCGATCAGGCCGAGTCCTGCGCCGCTGGCACTGTTGTCTTCGCGTGGCTTGCGCAACTGTTCTTTGTAACGAGCCTTAAGTTGCGCTTTGTCCAGGAGGGCCAGCTCTTCGATGCTGGCGATCAGGGCTTCACCATCGGCCGTTTCGATCAGGTTGCCGGCGGACACTACATAGCGGCCGTCGGCATCGTTGCGTGCGACCACGACCGTGGCGCCGGCTTCCTGGTCGGCCCAATTACGGACCTTGGCGTAGTGGCGGATGTTTTGGGTCATCTCGATGTACACCGCAAAAACATCCATTGCCGACGACGGGTTGGCATGATCAGCGGCGAGGTAGTTACGCAGCGCATTGCCGATTTCCTCGATCAGGCTGCGCGAGATCGGGCCGTTGAAGCACAGCATGATCTGCTGCCGGTTGTAGCTTTCGCGCATGGCGAACAGGTCAAGGGTTTCCATGGGGCAACTCAACTCCGGTGGATGGCGCTCAATCGAAACGGAAACACAACATCGTAATGTCGTCACGCTGGGGGTAATCGCCCTGATACTCGTCCAGGGTCGCTTTGAACGCAGCACCCTGTTCGCCCATAGGGAGGCGGGCATGCCGCAGGATCATCTCGGCGAAGCGGCTGCTGCCGAATCCATAGCCCAGCTCACCACCCGCCTGATCGAGGAAGCCATCGGTGGCCAGGTAGAAGGTTCGCCCGGGCTGCAACTCTACCTCAGCATTCTGATATTCGCCGATGCGTCGGTCGCCGATGGCGCGGCGCCCGGCTGGTAATTCGTCGAGGCGTTCGCCATCGCTGTAGTAGAGCGCGATCTTGGCGCCAGCATAAACCACCAGACGACGCTGGAAGTCGACGTAGGCGAGGCCCACATCCATGTTGGTAGCGAGGGCGTGTTGGGTTGAGTCGTCGCGCAGCATCTTGCGCACGATGCCATCGGTACGCGCGAGGACGGCGGCTGGGTCGGCGTGCCCGGCGTCGGCAATTGCCTGTTCGATTGCAGCGTGAGCGAGCATGGTCATCAGCGCGCCGGGCACGCCATGGCCAGCGCAGTCGACCACGCCGAGCAGGCAACCTTGTTCGGTCGCGCGATAGACATAGAAATCGCCGCCAACTACGTCGCGGGGGTGCCAGAGCACGGCGTGGCGTTCGTCGAGGTCGGCCACCAGCTGGCGCTTGGGCAGGATGGCGTGCTGGATCAGGCTGGCGTAGTCGATCGAGTCGTCGATCTTTTTATGTGCGGCGGCCATGTCGCGGTTGGCCTGCTGCAGTTCCCGCGTGCGCTCGTTGACGCGACTTTCCAGCTCGCTGGTGTGGCTATGGATTTTCAGCGCCATGCTGCGAAACGCAGCGCTGAGTTCGCCGATCTCGTCATCCCGATCGGTCGGCAGCGGCGCGTTGTATTGTCCAGCGGCTATAGCCTGAGCGCTCTTGCGCAGTTGCCGCAGCGGGCTCAGCACACGACGATCGACCAGCCAGGCGCCGGCTGCAATCAGTAGCAGCAACAGCAGCAACACAGCACCGAGGGCCGGCAGCAGGGGCTTCAGCTCGATAACTTGGGCGGTTCGTAGATCCACAGCGCTGGCGACGAACCATTGCAGTTCCGGAATCCAGGTCAGGGCCAGCAGGCGAGGCTCGCCATCGAGGCTCGCCTTTAACGTGGCCGTCTCGCCAGGATGTTCGCGGCCGTAGCTCATGGCCTGGCGCAGCGCCTTGGCCTGGTCGATATCGTCGAGCAGGCCAAGCAGGCTGGTGGACAGCGAGCGGCCCTGCGAGGTGTCGGCGTTCAGGGTGACGAGATTATGGTTGGGGTGGACTAGGATCGAGCCGTAGCTGTCGAGCACCATCGACTCGACGCCGGTCTTGTCTTCTTCGATGAACTGGGTGACGAACGCGTTCAGGCTGATCCCGGAGCCGACGATGCCGAGCGGGCGGCCGCCATCACGGACCACAATGTTGAACCAGATCTTCAGGTCGCCGCTGATGGCCGAGCGGTCGACATTGAGATGATAGGGCGCGTCCGAACGCAGGGTGGCATAGAACCACTCGTCTTCCGGCGCATCGGGCTTCATCTCATAGCGGGGCGCCTCGCTGGGAGGTTGCTGGTCGCCGTTGGAGTAGTAGCGATTGGAGGCTGACGATGCGGCGAAGTAGGAGTGGTCACTGAGAGCCCGCTGATAGCCAGCCGCCTCGCGGAAAAATAATTCCCGCTTGACCGGATCATTCTCATCGAGCAGCCAGGCGCGGGTAATCTCCGATTCCGCCAGCCGCTGCGCCAGCGCCAGTTCCCGGGTGACCGGGGCGAACAGTCGTTCACGGTTGAGCTGAACCACGTTGCGCGCATAGGCTTCGCCAAAGCGGCTTTGCACGCCCTGCAATGCTTCGCGGCCAACCAGTACAGTCACTCCGATTGCCAGCAGGAAGGTCAATAGCAACGCCAGCAGTGATTTGCCGCGTAATCCCAGTGCTGCCATGGTGACCGTGACCTTCCCTTGCGATTGCTGCCGGCCTGACATCCAAGTGTCGTGCCAAGCGTCGAAAAAGCGCGATTATCCGGTATTGGGCCAGTTGCCACCAGAGGCGCTTCGCCACACAAAAACGGAGCCTTTCGGCTCCGCGGTTGATGCTACTGGGCAAGCTTCTTATATTTCACCCGATGCGGCTGGGAGGCTGCATCGCCGAGGCGCTTCTTGCGATCGGCCTCGTACTCGGTGTAGTTGCCCTCGAAGAATACGATGCTGCCGTCATCCTCATAGGAAAGGATGTGTGTGGCGACGCGGTCGAGGAACCAACGATCGTGGGAGATCACGATGGCAGCGCCGGGGAAATCCAGCAGCGCTTCTTCGAGTGAGCGCAAGGTTTCCACGTCGAGGTCGTTGGAGGGTTCGTCGAGTAGCAGTACGTTGGCGCCTTCTTTCAGCGTCAGCGCCAGGTGCAAGCGACCGCGCTCACCGCCGGAGAGATCCTTGACGAACTTCTGCTGGTCACCGCCCTTGAAGTTGAAACGCCCCACGTAGGTGCGTGACGGAACTTCGTAGTTGCCGATACGGATCATGTCGGCGCCGTCAGACACTGCTTCCCATACGGATTTGCTGCCGTCCAGGTCATCGCGGCTCTGATCGACACAGGCGACCTGCACGGTATCGCCGATCTCGATGCTGCCCGAATCCGGCTGCTCCTTGCCCATGATCATGCGGAACAGCGTCGACTTGCCCGCACCGTTGCCGCCAATCACGCCAACAATGGCGCCCTTGGGCATGCTGAACGACAGGTTCTCGATCAGCACACGATCACCGTAGCTCTTGGTGACGTTGTTGAAGTCGATGACCTTGTCGCCCAGACGCGGGCCGGCGGGGATATAGATTTCGTTGGTTTCGCTACGCTTCTGGAATTCCTGCGACTGCATTTCCTCGAAGCGCTGCAAGCGTGCCTTGGATTTGGACTGGCGGGCCTTGGCGCCTTTGCGCACCCACTCCAGTTCTTCCTTCATGGCCTTTTCATGGGCCGACTGCTGCTTGGATTCCTGCGCCAGACGGTTGGATTTCGCTTCCAGCCAGCCGGAGTAGTTGCCCTCGTAAGGAATGCCCTGACCGCGGTCAAGTTCGAGGATCCAACCAGCGACGTTGTCCAGGAAGTAACGGTCGTGGGTGATCGCAACCACGGTGCCAGGGAAGTCATGGAGGAAGTGCTCCAGCCAGGCCACCGAATCGGCGTCCAGGTGGTTGGTCGGTTCGTCCAGCAGCAGCATGTCCGGTGCCGAGAGCAGCAGACGGCACAGCGCCACGCGGCGCTTCTCGCCACCGGACAGGTGCTCGACCTTGGCGTCCCATGGCGGCAGACGCAGGGCGTCGGCAGCAACTTCCAGTTGGCGCCCGAGGTTATGCCCGTCGCTGGCCTGCAGGATGGCTTCCAGTTTGGCCTGCTCGGCAGCCAGCTTGTCGAAGTCGGCGTCAGGTTCGGCGTAGGCCGCGTAGACCTCGTCCAGGCGCGCCTGGGCATCCTTGATGCTGCTGACGGCTTCTTCCACGACTTCGCGAACCGCCTTGTTCGGGTCGAGCTCCGGCTCCTGCGGCAGGTAGCCGACATTCAGCTCGGGCATCGCCCGCGCTTCGCCGTCGAACTCTTTATCGACCCCAGCCATGATCTTCAGCAGGGTGGACTTGCCCGAACCGTTGAGACCCAGCACACCGATCTTGGCGCCGGGGAAGAAGGATAGGGAAATGTTCTTGAGGATTTCACGCTTCGGTGGAACGACTTTGCCAAGCCGATGCATGGTGTAGACGTATTGAGCCATGGAGACGAGTGCCCGTGACGAGGAAAAAATGAGGCGAATCCCGCCGCTGTGGGCGGGTCGAACCGAACTCGCAAAGCTACCGGAATGCATCTGGCAGGGCAAACCGGGGTGCTGACTCGATGCTGGCGCTTTGATGGCTCTCAGGGCATCCTTGACGCCGTTCGGGCGTTGGTCCGATGCCGCGCTCGCCGCAACGCCACAAAGGACTTAATCGTTTGATCGATCAACATCCTTCCCCATCCGTGTCAGCCCGCCTCGACAGGCTTGTCCGCAGGATTGCTGTCACCTGTGCGCGCTTTCTTGTGCCGCTTCGCCTGCGCGCTCGTTGGCAACTGTTGCGCTATTCGGCGACGGCGCTCGGGGCGATCGAAGAGCGGATTCTGATCAGTGACTTCAGTGGCCGTCTGCAATTTCTCAACAACCAGGCCGAGGCAATGTTCGGCCTGAGTAGCCGTGAGGCTCCACGTTATCGTTTGCAGGAGCTGCTGCCGAATCTGGATCCCCTGGCGTTCGACGCGACCAATTCGACGGTTGATCTGTGCCTTGAGGCCGTGCGACTGCTTCAGGAGGGGGAGAGCCGTCTCTTTTCGATCACGCGGCGGGCTTTGCACCTGGCGGGTGAGCTGGAGCCGTCTGGTTTTGTCTGGGTCATGCGCGATATCACGCGTGAGCGGTCGGCGCAGGCAGCACTGGTTGAGCGTGAACGGTTCTGGTCGGAGGTGCTGCGCGCAGTGCCGGACACCCTTTATGTGCAAGATCTGGAGGCCGGCAAGCTGCTGTTCAGCAACAGCAACCTGGCCGCGCGGCTGGGCTACAGCGACGAAGAGCGCGGCGACGACAGCAATCTGTTCTGGCGACGCATCAGCCACCCGGACGATCAGGAGTACATCTGGCGGCTGCTGGCCCTGCGCGGTTCGATGATTGACGGCGTCGTGCAGGAGTCGTTACTGCGCTGGCGCCACCGTGACGGCAAATGGCATTGGTTCTGCGTGACTGAACAGGTCCTGACGCGCAATGAGCAGGGGAAGGTGCAGCGCTTGATTGGCGTGGCCCGGGATGTCACTGCGAACATGGAACACAGCCATTCCCTGCGTGATAGCGAACGCCGCTACCGGATGCTCGCCGGTAGCCTGCGCGATGTGGTTTTCACCACCGACAGTTCGCTGCGCATCGACTACATCAGTCCTTCGGTGCAGACCGTGCTTGGCTACAGCCCGGAGTGGGCGGCGCAGCATGGCCTGGATCGAGTGGTGGCCAAACCGCGCCAGGCGGCGCGCTTCTATGACCTGATGAGGCGGGTGCGCGATGCTTCGGTCAGCCCGGTTGAACTGGCTAAGCTGGGGCAGACCTTGCAGGCGCAAACCCTGTATTTCGACTGTCTCGCGGCCGATGGCCGGTCGGTCGCGATCGAGCTGCGGATGATGCTGATCTCCGACGAGAACAACCGGTTCGATGGAACCCTGTGCATTGGCCGGGATGTCAGCGAACAGCGTCAGGCCGAGACGGCATTGCGCCGCGCGGCGACCGTGTTCGACCATTCCACGGCGGCCATCGTCGTCACCGATCCCGCCGGCAAGATCGTCCAGGTCAATGCGGCATTCGTCCGGATCACCGGCTACAGCGTCGACGAAATCAGAGGCGAGCTGCCGATGGTGCTCAGCGCCGACCGTCAGCAGGCCAATCAGATGGACTACGTGCACAGCCAGGTCCTGCAGACCGGCAGCTGGGAAGGGGAGTTCTGGCTCAAGCGCAAGGGTGGCGAGACTTACCCGTGCTGGATCGGCATTACCGCCGTTCGCGACGATGAGAATGAGCTGGTGAGCTATGTCTGCTTTTTCAGCGACATGAGTGAGCGCAAGGCCAGCGAAAAGCGCATCCACCGGCTGGCCTATTACGACGGGCTGACTCAGCTGCCCAATCGCACACTGTTTCAGGACCGTCTGCACAGCAGCCTGCAATTGGCCGCCCGGCGCCGTGGCTGGGTGGTGCTGATGTTTCTCGATCTGGATCGCTTCAAGCCAATCAACGATTCGCTCGGTCACGCGGCCGGTGACCGCATGCTCAAGGATGTCGCAGTGCGCCTGGCGTCGTGCGTTGATGAAGACGACACGGTGGCGCGCATGGGCGGCGATGAGTTCACCTTTCTGTTGCGCCCCGGTGGTGATCGCGACGAGGCGCTGAGCCGGGCAATCCATGTGGCTGAACGGGTCCTCGGCAGTCTCGCCGAACCGTTCGTGCTGTCTGGCCGAGAGTTCTTTGTCACCGCCAGCATTGGCATTGCCCTGAGCCCACAGGATGGCAACGACATCAGCCAGCTGATGAAAAATGCCGACACCGCGATGTATCACGCCAAAGAGCGCGGCAAAAACAACTTCCAGTTCTACCAGGCCGAGATGAATGCCAGCGCACTGGAGCGTCTGGAGCTGGAAAGCGATTTGCGCCACGCCCTCGAACAGCAACAGTTCGTGCTGCACTACCAGCCGCAGTACCTCGCCGACGGCCATACGCTGACCGGTGTCGAGGCATTGCTGCGCTGGCAGCACCCGTCCCGTGGTCTGGTGCCGCCCGGCGAGTTCATTCCGGCGCTGGAGGAATTGGGGCTGATTGTCGAGGTAGGCGACTGGGTCATCGGCGAAGCCTGCCGGCAGATCGGAAACTGGGAGCGGGAGGGCGTCGTGGTGCCGAAGGTTTCGGTGAACCTTTCGGCCCGCCAGTTCGCCGATGGTCAGCTGGGTCAGCGCATCGCCGGGATTCTCGCGTTCAGCAAAATTGCACCGAGCCGGCTGGAGCTGGAGCTGACCGAGAGCATCCTGATGCAGGACGTCGGGGGCGCGATGCGCATGCTCGATGCGCTCAAGCAGCTCGGCCCCTCGATTGCCATTGACGATTTCGGCACCGGTTACTCTTCGTTGAACTACCTCAAGCAATTCCCCATCGATGTGCTGAAAATCGACCGCAGTTTCGTCGATGGTCTGCCCGAAGGCGAGCAGGATGGGCAGATAGCCCGAGCAATCATTGCCATGGCGCATAGCCTCAGTCTGTCGGTGATCGCCGAGGGCGTCGAAACCCAGGCGCAGCTGGACTTCCTTCGCGAGCATGGCTGCGACGAGGTGCAGGGTTTCTATCTCGGCCTGCCGATGCCGGCGGCAAAGTTGAAAGCGTCAGTTTCAAACTGCAAGCATCAGGCCGCAATCGGCCAGCCAGAACCAGGGGCTGCGTTGTAGCGGGGCTGCAAGCCGCTAGCAGCTTGTCTCATGTTGCAGATGACCACGGCTCATACCCGCGCTCCGGCGGATGAGGTAGAATCCGCGCCTCTTTATTACCGCCAGCTGATTCTCAGGGGACTGCCATGTTCAGCCGTGATTTGACCCTCGCCCGTTTCGACGCCGATCTCTTCGCTGCCATGGAGCAGGAAGCCAAGCGTCAGGAAGACCACATCGAGCTGATCGCCTCGGAGAACTACACCAG